>Ga0228609_1000530_pt1 | contig 18127 bp, 11 predicted proteins | sample 10DmetaG_FD_190068 | JGI IMG/M metagenome (GOLD analysis project Ga0228609, IMG submission 190068) | Seawater microbial communities from Monterey Bay, California, United States - 10D | ecosystem: Environmental > Aquatic > Marine > Coastal | place: USA: California | collected 2016-11-10 | reverse complement strand
TTACCTTTCGAAAAAATGGTTGAAATTGCTCTTGCATGATCTTCGACAAAAAGCCAATCACGAACATTATTTCCCTCACCATAAACTGGCAGTGGTTTTTTGTGCAAAATGTTGTTAATCATTAATTGAATTAATTTTTCCGGGAAATTATTTGGTCCATAATTGTTGGAACAATTACTAATTACAACTGGCAATCCATAGGTATGGTGATAGGCTCTCACAAAGTGATCACTGCTTGCTTTGGATGCCGAATAGGGACTTCGAGGATCATAAGCGGTATCTTCATAAAAAAATCCAGTATCACTTAATGATCCATAAACTTCATCTGTGCTCACATGATAGAATAACCTGTCATCATAACTATCTCCCCAAAATTCTTTAGCAGCTTGAAGAAGATTTACTGTACCTATTACGTTTGTCTGAACAAATGCTAGGGGATCCTTTATGCTACGGTCAACATGACTCTCAGCAGCCAAATGTACAATATGAGTAATGTTATTATTTTGAATTACTTGGCGAACAGCTTCTAAATCAACTATGTCTTGATGAATGAATGAATAATTCGGATGATTTTCAATGTCTCGAAGATTTTCTAAATTCCCAGCATACGTTAGTGCATCCAAATTGTATACCTTATCTTCATTAGATGTTTCCAAAAATAATCGAACTACATGAGACCCGATAAATCCAGCTCCACCAGTTATTAGTATATTTTTCATGTTGGATTAAATTAGTTGAGTTTGATACAGCTTCGCCACTTCAGTCACAAAACTGATCAAAAAGTAAATATATAAGTCGTGATTATTTACTCCAGAGAAGTAGATAATCAGGATAATCTTTTGAGAATTTAGACTCAGTAAATTCCGAGTCAAGGTAACTCACGAACCTTATTTTTTTATTTAGATTAGCTTCTACTTTTTGGACAACACTGAACAAGTAATTTTTATCAATATCTCCAACAAAAACTAAATCTATTACATCACTAGACAAGCCCTTTGCAAGCTGACCAACAAGAAATACATGCTGTAGCTCTCCCAAGTTTTCGATAATTTTTTCAATTACCTTATCTAGCCCAGTAAATTTTAATAAAATATTATGAATATCATTAAATAATGGATGATTTGGATCTGCTTGAAAATATTTTTTGTTTCCATTTACTTTGGTTGTGAGTAGACCAGCCTCTTCAAATTTATTTAATTCAAGTCGAATTCCATTAGTAGACTCACCAAACTCTGACTCTAACCCTCTCAAATAGGACTTATTACTGCTGTTCAAGAAGAACTTGAGCAGTAATTTAATTCTAGTTTTCGATGATATCAATGCTTCAATCATAGTTATCACTATTAATGAGTAACAAAATTACTCATTTTTTATTTAATTTTTATAATCTTCCATCAATATTTTCTTTCGGCAAAGTAGATTTGACATCAAATATCACCCCTGAATTACTTACTAAATCTTTAATATTCATAGATAAAAACTGACTATGTGATACCGCAAGAATAACCGCTGAGTATATCCCCTCAGGTTCATCAATCATAGCAATACCATATTCATCCATCACCTCTTGATGATTAACCCATGGGTCATATACAGAAACTTCTGTTCCATACTCCTTAAACTCATTGACAATATCAACAACCCCAGAGTTACGTATATCTGGACAATTTTCTTTAAACGTAATACCCAATATCAAAACTCTAGCAGACCGAATAGCATGATTTTTGTTGATTAACATCTTCACAACTTTATTAGCCACGAAGGCTCCCATATTCTCATTGATTCTTCGCCCAGACAAAATAACTTCTGGATAATAGCCCAATTGTTGTGCTTTGTACGTAAGATAATAGGGGTCTACAGAAATGCAATGCCCACCAACTAATCCAGGTCTAAAGGGTAAAAAATTCCATTTAGAACCTGCTGCTTCCAATACTTCAAGCGTATCTATTCCTATACGATCAAAAATTAGAGCAAGTTCATTGACAAATGAAATATTCAAATCTCTTTGACAATTTTCAATCACCTTAGAACCCTCAGCTACCTTGATAGAAGATGCTTTAAAAGTTCCAGCAGTTATTACTGATTGATATAATTGATCAACTATTTCTGCTACCTCATCATTAGAACCACTCGTCACCTTCTTAATTTTTGTGACAGTATGAACTTTATCTCCTGGATTTATTCTTTCAGGAGAATAACCACAATAAAAGTCTTTATTGAAAACTAGGCCACTTCCCTTCTCTAAAATTGGCACACAAACTTCTTCAGTACAACCTGGGAAAACAGTTGATTCATAGATTACGATATCATCTTTCTTAAGAATTTGGCTTATTGCATAACTAGATTTTTCTAATGGCTGTAAATCAGGTCGCTTATTTTGATCAATCGGTGTAGGAACCGTGACTATATAGATGGTACATTCATTTAAATCTTGAATATCTGAAGTAAAAGATAAGTGCCTAGATGACTTCAAGCCCTCTGAATCTACCTCAAGCGTTGAATCATTTCCGCCTCTTAATTCTTCAATACGATCTAAATTTATATCAAACCCAATGGTTTCATATTTTTTACCAAATTCTACAGCAAGAGGTAAACCAACATATCCAAGACCTATTATCCCGATTTTATATTTTTTTTCTTTCAATTTCGAGCTTATTTTAGTTATAGTGGGACAAATTTATAATTTAAATTAGTCAATGTTGATTTCTTCGATGAAAATAGGTAAAATTTCTACTCAAATTCATTTTTCAAATACATGATAAGGGAGTTCTACTTTAATACTTTGTCCTAATGTGTCAAAACTTACAAGGAAATATTCCTCGCTATTTCTTCTAATTATATCTACAATCGAACCTTTCAGTGGCCCCTCATTTACTGTCACTTGATTTCCAACTTCAAAATCATCTGGTTTGTTTATTGTTTCCAATGAATAGCCCGATTCAATAATTCTTTTTATAGTATCTATTTCTTTGTCTTGAACTACAGCATCGTCTCCATTATATCTCACATATGCAACAACTCCATAATCTTCTAGTATTTTATCCCGTTGCAAAATAGAAGGCTTTACAAAAAGATAGCCATTGAATAATGGAAAGTCAACCCATTTTTTTCGATCACTCCACTGTCTTAATTTTTTGGCTAAAGGCAAAAAGCAAGCAATTCCTTGATTTTGAAGACGTTCAAAAACTTTCTTTTCTTGCCTACTGGCCACATAAACAACTTTCCACTTTTCCTTTTTATTCATTCTTATTGAGTAAAAAAGTCCATTCAATTGAATGGACTTTCCTAAAACGTCATTTAAAATTGAATGTTATTCAACACCGTGCATTAATTTTTTAATTGGGTTATTAAGTACTGCAATTAATACTGCTATTCCAATTAACACAAAACCAATCGTAGAAAAAACAGACAAATAATTATCTAAACCAGCTTCTACAGACAATGCTTCTCCACCACTGTGACCACCAGTAATTGCTGCAATTTTACCACCAACATAATTAGCAATAGCAAAACTTAAAAACCATGCTCCCATTGCTGTTCCCGCCATTTTCTTGGGAGAAAGTTTGGTAACCATTGACAGACCAATTGGTGACAAGAATAACTCCCCAGTAGTATGAAGTAGATAAACAAAAACTAAAGTTAATAGAGGCACTTGGAATGATTCACTAACAAACTGAAAACCTACCTGCGTTACTAAAAATCCTAGTGCTAATTGTATAATACCAAAAGAGAACTTCATCGGTATGCTAGGGTTTTTACCAATCTTAGCCAACTTTACCCACATTACTGAGAATATTGATCCGAAAATTATAATGAAAAAAGGATTAAAAAATTGAGTCATACTTGCTGGCATTTCCCAACCAAATATCATACGATCAACATTTCTATCTGCAAATAACGTTAAGGATGTTCCCGCTTGCTCAAAACAAGCCCAAAAAGCAATATTGATGACCATAAAAATGATGAGTGCAATCATTCTATCTTTCCATATTGATGTCCCTTCTTGTCTATCTTCTTTTATCCCAGCCATTATCATTGATATGGATATACCAATAAATAAGGTTAGTAGGATATAATCCATCCATTGATTATTCTGAATCAATAAATAGCATAATGGTATTAATGCTAAAGACCCAACTGTGATTACTTGAACCCAATTGAACGGTCCTAAAGCCTTTTGTCTTCCTTCTTCAGTTATCTCAAGTCCTGGTGCTGCAGAATAATTATCTCTACCAAGCCAAAATATCAAAAGTCCAGCTAACATTCCTAGACCTGCTAAACCAAATCCATATTTAAATCCGTATGTTTCACCGACAAAAGCTACAACTGTAGTTGCTAATAATGCTCCTATATTAATTCCAATGTAAAAAATGGTAAATCCTGAATCTCTTCTTGGGTCGTTGTCCTTGTATAATTTTCCAACAATTGTTGAAATGTTTGCCTTGAAATATCCATTTCCAATAATTAATGCTCCCATACCAACTAACATTAAATGTTCTGTCCCTCCTATGATAATGAATTCTCCAATAGCCATTAAAATTGCTCCTAATAAAACAGCATAGCGGTAACCTAAAAAACGGTCAGCCATCTTCCCTCCTAATATTGGTGCAGCATAAACTAAACCTGTGTATGCTCCATAAATTAAGGAGGCTTCTGAATCTCCCATCATTAATGATTTGACTAAAAATAAAGTCAATAAAGTTCTCATTCCATAATAACAAAACCTTTCCCACATTTCGGAGAAAAATAAGGTCATTAATCCTCTAGGTTGTCCTTCTGGTTGATTTGAATTGTTCTTGTTAGAGTTGTCTAAAGTTGCTTCTTCTGTCATTTTTTTAGAATTAAATTTTGGTAAAAATATGTTTTAAAATTGAATTACAAATTTTCCAAGATGAAATTGGTCATCTTGTTATACAAGTGATAACGGGTAGCTCCTCCATAGATACTGTGATTTTTATTGGGATAAAACTCAGAATCAAATGGTATATTATTTTTTATCAATTCGTTAACCATCATCACACTGTTTTGAAAATGCACATTATCATCACCCGTTCCATGAACTATCAGGTATTTTCCTTTGATATCCTTGACAAAATTAATAGGAGAATTATCATCATATCCTGACCCATTTTCCTGCGGTAAGCCCATATATCTTTCAGTATAAATGTTATCATAATATCTCCAATTGGTCACAGGTGCAACAGCTATTGCCATTTTAAACACATCATTTCCCTTGGCTAATGCAAGACTACTCATATACCCTCCGTAGCTCCATCCCCAAATACCTATTCTATTTTCATCAATGAAGGACAGTTTACCAAAAAACTTAGCTGCTGCAACTTGGTCTTCGGTCTCATACTTACCCAATTGCCCGTAGGTCATTTTCTTAAACTCTGAACCTCTAGCTCCAGTACCTCTGTTATCAACTGAAGCTATAACAACATTATGCTTATTTGCAAGCATTTGGTACCAATAGTAATTACTCCAGCCAAAACTGTTTTTAACTGTTTGTGATCCTGGTCCACCATAAACATACATCAACAACGGATATTTTGTAGTATCATTAAATGAGGCTGGCTTAATTATGTAATAATTTAAACCATGGTTATTAACCGTTAATTGGTCAAATGAAATATCTCCCATTATGAATTGATCATTTCTTGAATTAAAATCATCATTATCTTCCACTATTCTTTGTGTCACCCAGTTTTTATCTTTTATACTAAAAACATGTGGATGAATGGCTGAATGATAATTATGTAATGAAAGCGTAAAATCATTGCTAAATTGTGCAGAGTGCCATCCCTTTTCAGTTGTTAGTAGTAACTTGCTTTTACCTTGAAAATCGATGCTATAAATATGTCGTTCTGTAGGGTTTACTTCAGTACTAGTGTAATAAATAAGTTCGTTTTTCTCATCCACACCTAAAACTTCATCCACTTCCCAATCTCCATTTGTAATCTGAAAAATTTGTGGACCATTTACCTTATGAAAGTACAAATGTTTATTACCATCTCTTTCACTACTAACAATCATGTGTTGTTTGTCATTTAAGAAAAATAAATCATCTGTGATATCTACGTAACGTGAATTAGTCTCTTCTAATGACAACTGAACATCAGTGCCATTCACTAAAAGAAGTTCCCATTTATTCTGCAACCTATTCAAACGCTGAACACTCAATACGTTGGGATCTTTCGTCCATTTAATTCTAGGTATATATTGATCTGCTTCAGAATTTAAATCAATCAATTTGCAACTTCCTTTTTGAGCATAAACAACAAATACTTGAACTATGCTATTAGACTCTCCTGCCTTTGGATATTTAAACTTATATAAATCAGGATAAAGTTTCCCGTAAGTGGTCATCTGCCATTGCTTTACTTCTGATTCATCAAATCGATAAAAGGCCAACTTTGTGCCATCACTGTTCCATTCAAACCCCTTGCTCATTCCAAATTCTTCCTCATATACCCAGTCTACAGCTCCATTTATGATACGATTATACTCGCCATCCTTTGTAATCCGTCTCACTTTTTGGCTAGTTATATCCAATACGTATAAATCATTTTCTCTGACATATGCCAACTTTGTTCCCGTCGAATTAAGCGTAGGATATCGAACTTCTTTTCCTTCAGCAATAACCTCCTGATTGGATAACTGAACAACTTTAAAGTCTCCACGTGTGGAATGACGATAGATTTTTTTAGAGTTATAATAAATCAACATCATAGACTGATCTTGATTAAAAGCATAGGAATTGATTCCAAATTTTTCAGACCCAAATACATCTTTAGCATTTAACAACTCCTTAATTTTAGTTCCTGTGAGATAATCATATTGATTAATGGCATCATAGCCGTTCTGACTCCTTTCTTGAATGCAATAGCTTTTCCCATCATTCATATTTACAAATCCATTGACCGTCTTTGGGTAAAACGTTCCACTAGCCCAAATATCGGACAATTCAATGTTTCGTTTTTGTCCAAAAGATAAAATTGAACAGGATAAGAAAATAAATATGAATGTGTGTTTCATGATGAAATTAAATTTTCTTCAATTATAATTGAATTCTTAAATGAATTGGATAGAAAATCTTGAAAAAATAGTCGGGAAAGAAATTGTATTTAACGACCCTAAATTACTATCCAATTATTCCTCTGATTATACCGAAAATATCTCTTGTCCGCCCGAAGCAGTTGTTATTCCAAAAACTACCAAAGAAATATCTAAGATTTTATCCTTTTGTAATGAGAATAAGATACCTGTCACACCAAGAGGTGCCGGCACTGGACTTAGCGGTGGAAGTATTCCTGTAAGAGGAGGAGTTTCTCTTAGCATGGAAAAATTTGATCGAATTTTAGCCATTGACGAGCAAAACTTTCAAGCCACAGTAGAAAGTGGTGTAATCAACGATCATTTTCAGTCTGCTGTTAAAGAAAAAGGATTGTTCTATCCTCCAGATCCAGCTAGTAAAGGAAGTTGTTTTCTTGGCGGGAACATTGCACATAGCAGTGGCGGACCAAAAGCTTTGAAATATGGTACAACCAAAGACTATGTTTTGAATCTTGAAGTCGTCTTACCAAATGGTGATATCATCTGGACAGGATCCGATACACTCAAGAATAGTACTGGTTATAATTTTACACAACTATTCTTGGGCAGTGAGGGCACCTTGGGCATTGTGACTAAAATTGTTTTTAAGCTATTACCTCTTCCAAAGCACGACCTCTTGATGCTTGCAAAATTTGATAGCATTGAAGATGCATGCAAAACTGTTCCTCAAATTTTCACACAAGGTGTTCAGCCTAGTGCTCTCGAATTAATGGAAAGAAATGCTATTGAATTTGTTCATAAACACGGTTCTGAATCTCAGAAAAGTATAACACAAGATATGCTATCAAAAGAAAGCACAGAAGCTTTCCTGCTAATAGAAGTAGATGGAAATGAAATGGATAATCTCTTCACTGATTGCGAAAAAATTAATAAAGTTTTAGAGTTAAACAACACAACTGAAGTTCAATTTGCTGATAGTAGTGATCAAAAAGAAAGAATTTGGCAAATCAGACGGAACATTGGAGAAATGGTAAAACTTCACAGTATTTTCAAAGAGGAGGATACTGTGGTTAAACGTGCAAATCTACCCAAACTAATGACTGGTGTAAAAGCCATTGGCAATGAATACAGTTTTGAAAGTGTTTGTTATGGTCACGCTGGAGATGGCAATCTACATATCAATATCATCAAAGGCTCTATGTCTGATGAAAAATGGAATGGGAAACACTTAGAGGAAGGTATTCGTAAAATATTTCGATTGTGTAAAGAACTAGGAGGAACTATTAGTGGTGAACATGGCATAGGTCTCGTTCAAAAAAAATATATGAATGAGGTTTTAACCGACACACACATTGATCTCATGAAAGGTATTAAGCATACTTTTGATCCTAACGGGATTCTGAATCCTGATAAAATTTGGGAGTAAGATTACTTCAAATTTTCAAACACAAACTCCTTTTTATCATTAATATGTAATCTGATTTTTGAGTCAATTGAAATCGATGAATCTAGGATTTTAATACTCAATTTATTGAGCACCTCTCTTTGAATAGCTCGCTTGAGTGGTCTTGCTCCAAACTGTGGATCATAGCCAATCTCACCCAGCCAATCCAAAGCCTCATTCGATGCTTCTATCACAATACCTTGAGCCTTCAACATTTTTTTCAATATTTCAAACTGAACATCTACAATACCTCTGATGTCTGACCTAGACAATGGTTTAAACATCATAATTTCATCTATTCGATTCAAGAATTCAGGACGGATTGACTTTTTAAGTAATTCTAACACCTCTATTTTAGTTTTTGCTTCAATCTCGTTAGTATTCTCTTCTGTAACTTGACTAAATTTTTCTTGGATCAGATGGCTACCAATATTGCTAGTCATTATCACAATGGTATTTTTAAAGTTGGCTGTACGACCTTTGTTGTCTGTTAGCCTTCCATCATCCAGCACCTGAAGTAGAATATTAAATACATCGGGATGTGCTTTTTCTATCTCATCTAATAGAATAACTGAATATGGTTTTCTCCTAACTGCCTCAGTCAACTGCCCACCTTCATCATAACCAACGTATCCTGGAGGGGCTCCAACTAAACGACTAACCGTGTGCTTCTCTTGGTACTCACTCATATCGATTCGAATCAGAGCATCTTCCTTACTGAATAGATACTCCGCTAACGCTTTTGCAAGCTCTGTTTTTCCAACTCCTGTAGTACCTAAAAATATAAAAGAACCTATCGGTTTTTTGGGATCAGACAATCCGGCTCTACTTCTTCTAATCGCATCTGAAATAGCTACGATGGCATCGTCTTGTCCAATTACTCGCTTGTGCAATTCCTTCTCTAAATTAAGTAACTTTTCTCGCTCGCTTTTAAGCATACTCTGTACAGGTATTCCTGTCCATTTACTGACTACTTCTGCGATATCTTCACTCGTTACTTCTTCTTGAACAAGGCTACTATTGGTCTGTTTTTCTATGAGTTGATTCTTTAATTTTTCTAACTCTTCTTCCGTAGATTTTATTCGTCCATATCGTATCTCAGCAACTTTTCCAAAATCTCCAGATCGTTCAGCTTGATCAGCCTCCAAACGCAAAGACTCAATTTCTTTTTTCTTATTCTGAATGCCATCTACTATGGATTTCTCTTCTTGCCATTTTGCTCTTAACTGATTTCGGTCTTCACTCAGATTTGCTATTTCCTCGTTCAGTTGATTCAACTTCTTTTGATCTTTCTCACGCTTAATCGCCTCACGTTCTATTTCAAGCTGCATGATTTTTCGTTCAATCTCATCTAATTCTTCAGGAACAGAATCTATTTCTAACCTAAGTTTTGCTGCTGATTCATCCATTAAATCAATGGCTTTATCTGGTAAAAATCGATCGGATATATAGCGTTGTGACAATTCAACTGCTGAAATAACTGCCTCATCCTTAATTCTGACTTTGTGATGAACCTCATATTTTTCCTTAATTCCTCTCAAAATAGATATAGCATCCTCAGTTGATGGTTCATCTACCAAGACATTCTGAAAACGCCGTTCTAGTGCCTTATCCTTCTCAATATACTTTTGGTATTCAGCTAGTGTGGTTGCACCAATTGCTTTTAGTTCACCTCTTGCTAGAGCAGGCTTCAAAATGTTGGCCGCATCCATGGCACCTTCTCCACTCCCTCCAGCACCAACTAGCGTATGAATTTCATCAATGAATAATACGATTTCTCCATCTGCAGATGTAACTTCTTTAACTACTGATTTCAGTCGTTCTTCAAACTCTCCTTTGTATTTCGCACCCGCTATGAGGCTTCCCATATCTAAACTGTAAATCTGTTTTGTTTTTAGATTTTCAGGAACATCACCACTAATTACTCGATGAGCTAGACCTTCTGCAATTGCTGTCTTACCAACTCCAGGCTCACCCACCAATATGGGGTTATTCTTTGTTCGTCGACTTAAAATCTGAAGAACTCTTCTAATTTCCTCATCTCGACCAATTACTGGATCTAACTTACCTTCTTTGGCCAGTTGATTCAAATTTCTTGCATATTTATTTAATGAATCATATTGACTTTCAGCACTCGAACTCGTAGCTCTTGTTCCTCCACGCAACTCTTTAAATGCTTTCATTATTTCACCAGACTTTACACCTGCATCTTTCAATAGATTAGCGACTTGATCGTTACCGTTTAGAATAGCAAGGAACAAATGCTCAATCGTGACAAACTCATCATTAAAATCTTTGAGAAAGGTATTTGCTTTAATTAGGACTTGTTGTCCAGCATTACTTAAATACTGGCTTCCAGACCCAGACACTTTTGGGTAGCCTTGAAGTATACCGTCTAAAACTTGGTTAATCCGTTTAAAGTTGGCATTCACCTTTTTTAAACCGTAAGATATTACATCCTCATCTACAATTAAAATTGCCTTTAGAAGGTGACCTGTCTCTATCGCTTGATGTTGCTGACTTATTGCCAACTCTTGTGCCTTTTGTATAGACTCCTGTGTCTTGATTGTGAAATTTTTAGTATCCATATTTTAGTATTTCATCCATAGTTTATCAAAACATGAACCAATCATAGATTTGGGTCAAAATGACACAATTAACGAGTCAATTCATTGATTTATAAGACATTATGTCGTTTTATTTAGATAATATCATTAAAGTAAATGAAAATTTGTCTGAAAGTATTAAATGAAATGCAACATCCAATCAACGGATGAATTAATTTCGCCCCACGAAAAAAAATGAACCCTTTTCTCTTAACATATAAAACACCTTTTGAGACCATACCGTTCTCAAAAATTAAAAACAAGCATTACCTCCCCGCTTTGAAAAAAGGAATTGAAATCGCTCAATCTGAAATCCAACAGATCACTTCAAATCCTGATAGTCCAACATTTGAAAACACAATTGAGGCCATGGAAAAAACGGGAGAAATCATCAATAAAGTTACATCAGCGTTTTTTAATTTGAATTCTGCAAATACCAATGATGAAATGCAGTCCATAGCTCAAGAAATTTCTCCTTTGCTAACGGCACATAGTAATGATATCATGATGAATAAAGAGTTATTTCATCGGATTAAAATTGTGCATGATTCTGGTTTTGAAGGATTAACCAAAGAACAAAAGACACTACTTACAAAAACCTATAAGAGCTTCGTAAGAAATGGTGCTAACCTGAATGATAACGATAAAAGATGCCTAAGAGAGATTGACACTGAAAAGGCACAATTATCACTCACATTTGGGGAGAATGTCCTAAAAGAGAACAATGAGTTTAAACTGATTATAGATCAAGAAAAAGACTTAACTGGACTGCCTAAAAGTGTTGTTGAGGCTGCATCAATTACTGCCAAAAATGAAGGGTACGAAAATAAATGGTTGTTTACTCTAGATTATCCTAGCTATATCCCATTTATGACTTATGCTGAGAATAGAACCTTAAGAGAACAAATGTATCGAGCATTTAATTCAAAAGGGTTTCAGGGTAATGAAAATAATAATATCGAAATAGTCAGAAAAATAGCAAAACTAAGAGCAGAACGTGCCCAACTCTTAGGATATCAAAGCCATGCTCATTATGTTTTGGAAGAGCGTATGGCTGAATCTCCACCAAAAGTTATGGACTTTCTGAATGATATCCAGTCTAAGGCTATATCGCATGCAAGAAAGGAATTTGACGAACTATCAGCATATGCTAACAAGCTTGATCAAATTGAACAAATTCAAAAATGGGATGCAACCTATTATTCTGAAAAATTAAAGAAAGAAAAATTTGCAATTGACGATGAGTTATTAAGACCTTATTTTCAATTAGAAAATGTAATTGAGGGTGTTTTTAAAACAGCTGAAAAGCTGTTTGGAATAACATTCCAAAAAAGAAACGATATCGATGTCTACCATGAAGATGTCATCACATATGAAGTTTTGTCTCCTGAAAATGAACACCAAGCTGTATTTTATGCAGACTTTTTCCCAAGACCTGGCAAAAGACAAGGTGCATGGATGACAAGCTTTAGATCTCAAAAGATTGAAAACGAAACCAATATCCGTCCCCACGTAAGTATTGTTTGCAATTTCACAAAACCTACCCAAGATCTACCGTCATTACTCTCATTTCAGGAAGTTACCACACTCTTTCATGAGTTTGGTCATGCCCTTCATGGAATTTTCGCAAATGGAAATTATGCAAGTCTTTCTGGCACCAGTGTATTTTGGGATTTTGTAGAACTTCCCAGTCAACTTTTAGAAAACTGGTGCTACGAAAAAGAATGCTTAAATCTCTTTGCAAAACATCACGAAAGCAAAACCAATATTCCTTCTGAGTACATCCAAAAAATAAAAGACTCATCAAACTTTCAAGCTGGACTAGCAACAATCAGACAAATCGGACTCGGCAAGATTGATATGGGATGGCATACTCTAGTGTTGAATGATGAAAACGTGTTGAACAAAGAATTCATTGATATTGAAAAAGGTCAACTCAAAGATGTTGACCTATATCCAAGTGTTGAAGGTTGTTGTGTAAGCACATCCTTCTCTCATATTTTTCAAGGTGGTTATAGCAGCGGCTACTACAGTTATAAATGGGCCGAGGTTCTTGAGGCAGATGCATTCGAAGCATTTAAAGAAATTGGAATATTCAACCCTAAAATTGCTCACAAATTTAGAGATCACGTTCTTAGCTCTGGTGGTTCTGAACACCCATCTCTATTATATAAAAGATTTAGAGGAAAAGATGCATCGATAGACGCACTTCTAAAGAGAGCAGGTTTGATTCAAAACAATTCCACAAATTCAAAATCCTAATTGGCCATTAATTGTTAGTCATCAGAACATTGTTGAGTTTGAAATTTAGATATATTCCATTGGTATTTTGTCTTATGTTTTTTTCCATTCAATTAATGGGACAAAAAGCGACACCAAAACTCAACATATATCAAACTGAAACCAAAATAAAAATTGATGGAGAACTAAATGAGACCGTATGGCAAAATTGTGATGTTGCTAATCAATTTTATCAGAGTGTTCCTGTAGATACCTCCTATGCAAAGTCCAAGACCGATGTAATGACCACGTATGACGATAAATACCTTTACATCGCAGCAGTTTGCTATGACACAAATAGTCAGCCCTTTATCATACAATCACTCAAGAGAGACTTTTCATATCCCATAAGTGACGCATTTGCTGTCTATATCGACCCATATGATGACCACACCAATGGATTCAGTTTTGCTGTCAATCCCAAAGGCGTTCAACGAGAGGGACTCATTCAAGTTGGTGGTAATTATGGAGTAACCACTGCTTGGGACATTCTTTGGTTTTCTGAAGTCAAAATTTATAACGATCGATGGATTGTGGAAATGGCCATTCCGTTCAGCTCTCTCCGTTTTAATCCAGGCATGAAAAAATGGAGAATTAACTTTTCAAGAAATGATCTTAAAATTAATGAAGGGTCTTCATGGGCTGCCGTACCTCGTAATTTCAATATTGCCTCACTCCCCTTTTGTGGAGAGTTGATTTGGGACAAACCCATTCGCAAAAGAAAAAAGAGTGTAGCTATCATCCCCTACATTTCGGGAAGTTCTCAAAAAAAATACCAACCGACTAATGAAAGTCCAGAATTTAGTCAAGGTTTTGGTGGTGATGCTAGAATTGGAATTACCAACTCCTTACAATTAGATTTAACCATCAATCCAGACTTTTCTCAAGTCGAGGTAGATAGACAAGTCACTAATTTGAGTAGGTTTAGTCTTTATTTTCCTGAACGAAGGAATTTCTTTATTGAGAATAGTGATTTATTCTCAGACTTTGGATTTCGTCAGATTAGACCCTTTTTTTCCAGAAAAATTGGACTAAATAATGGAAATATTATTCCCATCGTTGGAGGAGCAAGACTCAGCGGTAAGTTAAATAAAGACTGGCGAATTGGTCTAATGAATATACATACCAACCAGTCAGGAAATACTCCACAGCAAAATTATACTGTAGCCGCACTACAACGAAGAGTTTTGAAGAACAGTACCATTGGTTTCATTGGACTAAACAGAAATAGTTTTGAATCATCCAGAATCAATCAATCTGACTACAATCGCATTATTGGAACCGATTTCAATTTTAATACATTAGACAGAAAATGGGCCGGAAAATTTTTTTACCACCAATCATTTAAGTCCGACAAACTCAGCAATAGCAATACGCATGCTTCTTGGCTAGCATATAGCACTCCTAATTGGTTTATCATGTGGAACCACGAATACGTGGGTCAAAACTACCGAGCAGACTTTGGATTTGTACCTCGCACAGAACGATTTGACCCTGAATTAAAAACCATTCGAAGACAAACTTACTGGAGACTTGAACCAATGATTGCCTACACATTTTATCCTAAAAATAAAACGTGGTTTATCTCTCAAAGACTTGAGTCTTACCTTGACCGATATACAGACGGAGAATATAACCTCACCGATAATCAACTAAGACATACTTACAAACTCAAATTAAATAATACCAGTGAATTCAGACTGGATTATAATCATTGGTTCACAAAACTTTATTTTGATACCGATATGACTTTTACTGGGGACACCAATGCTATATCTCTCAAAGGTGATTATAACTACCAAAATACGAAGTTATCCTATGAATCAAACGCTAGAAAGCCTTTTTCACTGGAGGCATCCTATACTTTTGGGCAATACTTTGATGGTAAAAGGACCAGTATCAATACTGCCTTGAATTACCGATGGCAACCCATTGGTAAATTTGGGGTCTATGTGAATCAAAACATTTTTAACATGCCAACCATCCAAGAGAATAAAAACCTCATGTTAGTTGGTGCACAAGCAGAACTAGCATTCACAAAAAGTGTGTTTTTTACTACTTTTTTGCAATACAATACACAGATCGAAAACTTCAATATAAACAGTAGACTTCAGTGGAGATTTAAACCCATGAGTGACTTGTATCTCGTATATAGTGAAAATTATCTTACCAATGACTTTTCTACCAAAAATCGGGGGATTGTCCTCAAATTTCAATATTGGTTTCAATAAAATGCCTCAAGAAATGACTAATTTCAATGCATAACTCTAATACTGATAAAAAAACTTTTTAACAAAAATTAACATATAAATACTTTGCCCCTTTAAAAGTAATAACTTCGTCTTTGTTTTATCATGAATTTTACTGCTAGACTAAATCGTATTAAAGAGTCACTGACCATTGGAATGGCAAAAAAAGCCAGAGAGCTCAAAGCTGAAGGAAAAGACGTCATTAGTTTGAGTTTGGGTGAACCTGATTTTGACACCCCTCAACACGTTAAAGATGCAGCAATCCGAGCCATTGATGCGGGTAAAACAAAATATACCCCTGTTGGTGGAATCCCAGAATTGAAATCGGCCATTTGTAATAAATTCCATCGAGATTACAACATGGAAATTTCACCAGCTAATGTGATGGTCAGCACTGGTGCTAAACAATGCATTATGAATGCCATTTTGAGTTTGGTAGATCACGGTCAAGAGGTCATTATCCCCTTACCATACTGGGTCAGCTATTCCGAAATGGTAAACTTTGCAGGAGGAAAATCGGTATTTATTCCCGCCAAATTTGAAGATGGATTTGCCCTAGACTTAGAAGCAATGGAGCGTTCTATAAATGATAAAACACGAGTAATCTTGTTTTCTAGCCCGAGTAATCCAGCGGGTAGTTCACTCTCCTACGACCAATTAAAGCAGATTGCTGATATTGTCAAAAGACATCCCCACGTTACCGTCATATCAGATGAAATATATGAACACATTAATTTTGATGGTGAGCACACCAGCATCTCTCAATTCGATGGAATTAAAGATCAACTAATTATTGTCAATGGTGTTTCAAAAGGGTTTGCCATGACTGGTTGGAGAATTGGATACATGGTCGGACCAAAAGAGATTATTGCCGCCTGTGACAAACTACAAGGACAATTCACATCTGGTGCCAATAGTATTGCTCAATGGGCTGCTGTAGAAGCAATCAATGGCGACATGAAACCTACACAATCCATGGTCGACACATTTCGAGGAAGAAGGGATATGATTGTTGAGATGCTCAGCGAAATTCCAGGCATAGAAACAGACACCCCAAAAGGTGCTTTCTACCTGTTTCCAAAAGTGAGTTCGTTGTACGGTAAAGAATTTGGAGGTAGAAAAATCAACGATAGCTTAGACTTCTGCGATTATATACTGAATACCGCTCTCGTAAGTCTTGTTCCTGGGGTTGCCTTTGGAATGGACGAGCATGTACGAATCAGTTATGCAAGTAGCGAAGAAGAGTTAAAAGAAGCCATGAGACGAATCAAAGCTGCATTAACTTGAGCCAATTAGCATCTATATTTAATCAATGGAATTCAACCACCGCATTAATTGTCGGTGATAGCATGATTGATGCCTATTTTTACGGTACAAGCACTCGAAATAGCCCCGAAGCTCCTGTTCCTATTATCAATTTAGTAAAGAAAGAACGCAGACTAGGTGGTGCTGCAAATGTGGCATTGAACATCAAGGCCTTGGGTGCAACACCCATTTTGTGCAGTATTGTTGGAAAAGACCGAAACGGAACACAACTCAAATCATTGCTAGAAAAAGAAGCCTTATCTACTCAAGGTATTGTTGAAGACGAGTCACGATGTACCACGGTAAAAACAAGGGTAATTGGCAACAACCATCACTACCTACGCATCGATGAAGAAGAAACGGACCTCATTCCTACCGATGTTGAGAATCAACTATTTGCTACCATTAGTTCACTTGTTCAAACGGCTGATGTATTGATTTTTCAAGATTACAACAAAGGGGTATTGAGTCCTAATTTGATAAAAAGTGTCACTCAATTGTGCAACGATTCCAATGTTCCGATTGTAGTTGACCCCAAGCATGACCAGTTTTTTGATTATCAGAACTGCACCCTATTCAAGCCCAACAGAAAAGAAATTATAGAGGCCTATCAACTCAAAGAGGAGGAGGACCATGATATTCAATCACTGGCTCAACGGCTAAGAAAAGACCTAAACGCAAAAAATGTGATGACTACACTTTCTGAAGAAGGTGTCCTCATCATCAACGACCAAGAACACCATCACCTTCCGGCTCACCCACGTAATATATTGGATGTCAGTGGTGCTGGAGACTCGGTATTGAGTGTAGCTGCTCTATGTGTAGCATTGGAGCTACCTGACCCCACAATAGCAGGGCTGGCTAACCTAGCGGGAGGCTTGGTGTGTGAAAAGATTGGGGTAGTGCCTGTTGACAAAGCCCAGTTGCTTGATGAGGCTATGAAACTTGAAAAAGTTTAGTTCTACCCCTCCAACAAATCTGGTCTTCGGTCTTGTGTTATTTTAAGAGCTTCGGCATCTCGCCATTCAGCAATCTTTGCAAAATGACCACTTTGGAGTACCGCTGGTACTTTCATTCCTCGGTATTCTGCTGGTCGGGTATATACCGGTGGAGCTAACATGTTATCTTGAAAGCTATCGGTGAGTGCAGACTCTTCATCCGAAATCACCCCCGGAATCAATCGACAA
>Ga0228609_1000517_pt1 | contig 18552 bp, 15 predicted proteins | sample 10DmetaG_FD_190068 | JGI IMG/M metagenome (GOLD analysis project Ga0228609, IMG submission 190068) | Seawater microbial communities from Monterey Bay, California, United States - 10D | ecosystem: Environmental > Aquatic > Marine > Coastal | place: USA: California | collected 2016-11-10 | reverse complement strand
CGTTAATCAAAAACATAACAAAATCGTCTATCTTACCCCCAAAATATCCTGAAACACTCCCCAAAAAAATTCCGATAATTAATGAAATGAAAACCGCTATGAATCCAATAAAAAAGGAAATTCTTGAACCTACCAAAACGCGGCTAAGAACATCTCTTCCGTAATTATCCGTACCCAAATAAAAGGTTTTTTCCACTATGTAGGGCTTTGGCGTCGTTGCATAATCAACAACGTTTTCAATACCTTCTAAATCTTTGGCTTCAAATGGAGTATAAATTAGTTTATCGGATTCTATTCTATACGAAGAAATAGGCAATTCAACATCCGGAAATTTAGAACCAAAAAAAAGACGATCTAATTTATTTTGACGTGCTTTGAGCGCATTAGGCTGCACTAACATTTGAACATGAAACCCTGGTGGTTTTGAGTGAATACTGAGATGCATTTGATTCGCATACTGACTACGGTCTGGAGACAACACATAGGCAAAAATTGAAACCAATCCTACGCTAGCAATAAAGCAAATACTAACAACCCCCAAATAACTTCGTTTAAATTTGTGGACCGCCAATGCCGTTAATCCCTGCATAATTTTGTAAACTTAATTCTTAGCTGCCGACAGCTTGTCAAGCTTTGGCAGTTTATTCAAATCTGTCAATACATTTAAAGCCTCATCCATATAGATATCTTTGCTTAATGATTCATGCCAGCGCTCTCGTTTGATTCTTAATACAGAGTCATTGGCCATGATTGGTTTTTCGTAAGCTAAAGACTCGAACGATAAATTTGTTGTGTAATCAGATAGAGCATCGAAGCGCTCCGATTCTTTTTCATTTTTTTTCAGTTCTGCAACATATTCACTGTACTTCAAACTGTAAACGTCTTTGGATCGTGCATCTTTAATCCAGCGAGCGTTTTCATCAATAAGCTTTATTTCCGCACTGCTGTTCATACGCTCTTTACTTTTTTGCACTGTAGTTTCATAATCAATTGAACTTTTCCAAAGTTCATATGATGCAGGTTCAATTTCATCCCATGACAATGGGTTGTCTTGATCTTTTTCGCCTAAATCGATATATGAATAACGATCTGGAACAACAACATCACTTTTGACCCCTTCAAGCTGTGTAGACCCTCCATTGATTCGGTAATATTTTTGAGTAGTAAACTTGAAAGCTCCCATATCACCATTAGTATTGTTTCTTATCATTCTGTTTAAATCGATAACATTTTGAACAGTCCCCTTACCGTAAGTTTGCTTGCTTCCAATGACAATAGCACGTTTATAATCTTGCATTGCTGCTGCTAAAATTTCTGAAGCAGAAGCAGAAAACTCATTGACTAAAATAACTAAAGGACCATCCCAGCTTACAGAAGGGTCTCTGTCTTTTAGAACCTGACGATCCTCCCCAGTTGATCGCACCTGTACTATAGGTCCTTCTTTTATAAATAAGCCTCCAATTTCGACCGCAGTTTTAAGGGAACCGCCGCCGTTGTTACGGAGGTCTAACACTAAGCCATCCATACCCTCGTCCTTAAGTCGTTCAATTTCTCTTTTTACATCAGTAGTAGAATTTCTACTGTTAACATCCTCAAAATCAATATAAAATTTCGGTAAATTAATAACCCCAAATTTATATTTGCTTTTTTTGACTATACTAGATTTAGCGTAAGTCTCTTCTAGCTCTATTTCATCCCTTGGAATGCTTAAATCTTCTACAGTACCGTCTACTCTTTTCAAAGTTAGAATTACATTTGTTCCTTTGGGTCCTTTGATAAGTTTAACCGCATCATCCAAACGCATCCCTACTATACTCACAGCTTGATCTTCGTCTTCTTGACGAACTTTCAATATGACATCTCCTACTTGCAGTTTATTTTGACGCCAGGCTGAACCACCAGAAATTAATTCAGTAATGCTAATTTTATCCATTTTCTTTTGAAGACGAGCGCCAATACCTTCATATTTACCCGACATCTCAGCGTCAAAACGATCTTTAAATTGTGGCGCAAAGTAGTAAGTGTGCGGGTCAAATGACTCTGAAATGGCATTGATATACATAGCCAACCAATCATCACGCCTCATATCATCGAAATAAACAGACACTTCTTGTAGGTTCTTTAGTGTAGATTTACGCGCCTCCTCTTCAATATCTGCGTTTGACCTATTATCGTTGTCAGCGTCAGATAACATATCGTGATAGTCTGTCAAAGTGCTGAATTTTATTTGCTTACGCCAACGGTTAATCATCTCCTTTTTTGATGATACGTATTCCAAGTTTTCAGCATCTGACTGATAAACTTCATCCAACTCATAATTGAAAGGACGACCCAGCACTTCTGTATAAAAAGCTTTAGACTCTTCAATTCTTTGTGTTAAACGGTTGTGGACGAGATTAAAAAACGACAAGTCATAATTTTTTATTTGATCATCAAGTAGTGTTTTAAAGGCCTCAAATTCCTTGACGTCAGACTTGTAAAAATAATGCTTGTAAGGATCAATTGTTTTTAAAAACCTACTATATACCTCCTCAGAAAATGGGTCGTCAAAGTCTTTTGGCTGAAAATGTCCTTCCTCAAGTAGATATGTAACCAGCTGCATTAGAAGCTTGTCCTTGTCAGGATCATCAAATGTTTTAGTAGTGAAACTGCATGAAGCAAAGGCGACAAAAACAGACAAAAGAAAAATATTAATATGTTTCATGGACTTGAGATATGTAGATAAAATTAATTCCTAAAGTAGCTGAAAAGTATAAAAATAATTGCTCAGGCACACATAATTTTTTGTTAAAGCGGCCAAAAGCAAATAATCAATCACAAAATACTTACTTTTGTAAAGGAAAACAAAGAAAAAATGCCAAAAAAACCACTTATTTTAGTAACCAATGACGATGGAATTACAGCACCTGGAATAAGAACCTTGATCAAAGTAATGAATAGCATTGGTGATGTGGTTGTGGTTGCCCCAGATAGTCCTCAAAGTGGTATGGGCCATGCCATTACCATCAATGACACGCTATACTGTAAAGAAGAACACATAGACGAGGGTCCTCAAAAAGAATACAGCACGTCTGGTACGCCAGCTGATTGTGTAAAACTAGCAGTACATGAGCTTTTAGGTCGCCAACCAGACCTTTGTGTTTCAGGAATTAACCATGGCTCCAATTCATCAATAAATGTAATTTATTCAGGAACCATGAGTGCCGCGATTGAAGCGGGTATGGAAGGAATTCCAGCTGTAGGGTTTTCTTTACTCAACTACAATTGGGATGCTGATTTTGAGGCAACAGAAACTTATATCAAAAAAATATGCTTGACTGTTTTAAATAATGGCCTTCAAAAAGGAGTAGTACTCAATGTCAATTTCCCAAGTTTAGAAAAAGAAAAAATTAAAGGGATAAAAATCTGTCGTCAAGCTAACGCAAATTGGGTTGAAAAATTTGACAAACGCAAAAGCCCAATGGGCAGAGATTATTATTGGCTGACAGGGGAATTCATCAATCAAGATAAAGGAGAAGAAACCGATGAATGGGCTTTAAAACAAGGCTATGTTTCAATCGTACCCACTCAGTTTGATTTAACAGCGCATCACTACATACAAGAACTGAATAATTGGAATCTAAATGAATAAGACTCAGATATTAAAAGGATTTGTAACTGGAATTTTAGCCAACAGCCTTGGCCTTTTTATTGTAGGGTTTGCTATGAGTAAATCGTCTGGACGTAACGATGGAATCATGCAGGTTTTGGAGGCTGCCCATTCGGAAAATTTTCTTGGTAAACTCATCAGTCTTGGGGCCATACTAAATTTATTGTGTTTTTTTTATTTTATTAAAAAGAGAAAAGATGCCGGTGCTGCTGGTGTTTTAGTAGCTACCATAATTATTGCCATCATCACATTTATCATTAAGCTTTAAAAATGAAGTACTATATCATAGCAGGAGAAGCGTCGGGCGATTTACATGGTGCTAACCTCATCAAAGCCTTGAAAAAAGAAGACCCCAATGGAGAATTTCGCGCATGGGGTGGCGATTTGATGCATGGTGCTGGTGCTAAGCTTGTTAAACATTACAAAGATTTGGCGTTTATGGGCTTTTTGGAAGTGGTGATGAACTTACGCACAATTTTTAAAAATATAAGCTTTTGCAAAAAAGATATTGAAGCTTTTCAACCTGATGTTCTGATTTTTATTGACTATCCAGGGTTTAATATGCGTATTGCCAAATGGGCTAAAGCCAACAATTTTAAAACCCATTATTACATTTCACCTCAAATTTGGGCCTGGAAAGAAAACCGTATTCATCAAATCAAGCGTGATATTGATCAAATGTATGTGATTTTACCTTTTGAAAAAGATTTTTACGAAGTTAAGCACCTAATGCCTGTTACCTTTGTTGGCCATCCCCTAATTGATGCGATTGCAAATCGTCCAAAATTAGATGTAAAGACAGTATACACAAAATACGGCTTGAGCAACCAACCAATAATTGTACTTCTTCCTGGCAGTAGAAAACAGGAAATTAAAAAAATGCTGCGTGTGATGTTGTCTGTAATAGATGACTTTTCAGAATACCAATTTGTGATTGCTGGTGCACCAAGCCAGTCGGAAGAATTTTACCAAACGTTTATAAAAAATAGCAAAATTAAATTTGTGAGCAATGCGACCTACGACTTGCTTAGTGTAGCCGATGCGGCTTTAGTTACTTCTGGAACGGCAACACTAGAAACCGCATTGTTTAAAGTGCCCCAAGTGGTGTGCTACAAATCTAGCTGGTTGTCCTACAAGATTGGAAAACAAGTGGTGAAGCTCGATTATATTTCTTTGGTAAATCTTATTATGGACCGCGAAGTGGTCTGCGAATTGATCCAAAACGACCTCAACACAAAACGCTTAACAAAAGAACTAAACCATATTTTAGACCCTAAAACTCAACAAAACGTAAAAGACGAGTACGATGCGCTTGAAAAAAAACTTGGCGGCCCCGGTGCAAGCCAAAAGGTAGCTAAAGCTGTTTTTCAAGACTTGAAATAACCCCAACCCTACACATGAGAAAATGCAATTTTTTGAGTACCCCATTGCGAGGCTTACTGTTGGCCTTATAATTGGTATTAGACTAGCTAATCAAAACCCTTTAACACTTAACAACTTAATATATTGTGGCCTTTGTTTATTTGTTGCTGTACTGTATTTTCATTACAAATCAAAAGCACACAAATACGATGTAGCAACACTACTATTGATGTTATTATTTGTTATCACAGGGGTTTTAACATCCACATTTCATAATCCAAAGACAGATATTAAACACTATAGTTATTTTTTAAAAAAAAATAATAATGAATTATTGTTGCGGATAACTCATGAAATGAATCCAACTGAATATAGCTACCGCTACATGGCAAAAGTACTACAGATTAATAAAAAAAAATCTAATGGTACAATTTTAATACAAACCCTCAATGATTCCATAATGTCGCCATTAGAAGTAGATGAAGTCCTTCGCATTAAAATTGAACCAAAACTTATTAATTCGCCAAAAAACCCACATGCATTCAGCTACAAAGATTACTTGGCTCGAAAAGGGATATTTCATCAAATCAGCATAAATTCTCAAACTAAGTTTGCGCATCTTAAAGGAAAAGAAAGCATAAAAGGTCGAGCGGCTAAAGCAAGACATTATATCGAACAAAAAATAGACGCCCTGGACATCAACTCCACGGCAGCTGGGTTTCTCAAGGCATTCTATTTAGGCAAAAGGAATGAGATTCCTGAAAATATCAAAGTAAATTATAGGGATTCAGGGGTAATACACATCCTTGCACTATCTGGCTTACACGTCGGAATACTGTTAAGTATATTGGGGGTGTTACTGTATCCGTTGTTGAACTTTCGAAATGGCAAAAAAATACGCAGACTAGTTGTTATTATTGTACTGTGGGGATTTGCCTTTATATCAGGACTAAGCCCTTCGATAGTTCGTGCCGTTACGATGTTTAGTTTTTTTGCTTTGGCGCAAGGTTTGAATCGTCAAACGAATAGCATTAATACGCTTTCCATTTCAGCTCTAGTGGTATTGCTTATAGATCCTAATATTGTTTTTGATGTTGGCTTTCAGTTGAGTTACACTGCTGTTTTGGGCATTTTGATCCTAATGCCCATTTTGAATAAAATATGGAACCCAAAAAATATTTTACTTAATCCAATAGCTTCATTAATTAAAGTTTCTTTTGCTGCACAAATTGGCGTTCTACCGCTAAGCTTGTATTATTTTAATCAATTCCCAATATTGTTTTTTATAAGTAATTTACTCGTCATTCCCACTCTCACCCTTTGTCTTTGGATTGGACTTTTCATTGTGTTGTTCGCTGAAATTAAAATCCTCAACAAGCAGCTCATAGATGGATTTGAATTCCTCATTGAACTGATGAATAAAATAACTAAATGGATCTCAAATTTTGATATTTTTATTTTTAAGAACATTAGTTATGATGAAATTCAAATGGTTTTATCATACCTGATTATCACGCTGTTGATTAGTTACTTGAATCGAAAAACAGCTGTAAAAGTCCTTTACTTATGTATTGCTGTGTTGGGTCTTCAACTCTATGTCGCTTTCTTATATAATACAAATTCAACTCAAGATTTTATCGTTTTTCATAAAATGAAAAACTCGATTATTGGAATCAGAAATGGAACCACTTTAGAAATCCAAGAAGCAAATGGAAAAGATATTCCATCTGAATTCATAAAAGATTATATAGCAAAAGAAGGCATTCGCAAAAATTCAAATAAACATATGAAACGTTTCTACAGTATTGGCGGTCGTCATTTACTTATCGTAGATGAAATTGGAATATTTGATTTTAAAACCGAAAGGTTTGATTGGGTGTTGTTGCGCAATAGCCCAAAAATTCATCTTGAGCAGCTTATCAAAACCCTTAATCCAAAATTGATAATTGCTGATGGCAGTAATTACAAAAGTTCTGTTACCCGATGGCAAAAAACCTGCAGGAAAAATAGTGTTCGCTTTCACAATACTTATGAACAGGGTGCTTTTATCTATTCAATAAAAAAATAAGGCTAAAAACTTGATTTGAACGATTTGGCGTAAGCATTGAACGCATCTTGACTATTGATCGTTTTGTAGAGGTCTTCACCAAAAAGTTTAAGGTAAAGCTCGAGTTGTGGTGCAGTTCTATATCCAGGAATGGGTGCTAAAAACTCAGCGTTTTCTCCCAAAAATAAAATGGTTGGATATGACCGTGTACCGAAATATTGAGCCATTTGGTGTTGACTGTTACGACGCTTGGCTTTGGCGGGGTCGTAATTGGGATTAGAAAATGTCTGTCCATTAAAATCTACACCTTCATCGCCTTCAGCATTGAATTTTACAGCATAGTAATTGGCATTCACATATTCGGCAAGTTTTTTATTGGAAAATGTATTGCGGTCCAACATTTTGCATGGCCCACACCATACAGTGTACATGTCAATCATTATTTTTTTGGGTTGTTCTTTTTGTTTAGCTAAGGCTTCATTCATGGTCAACCAATTGATTTCTTGTGCATTAACAAACACAGAAAATAAAAATAATATTAAGATGTATTTTAACTTATACATAGTTTGCGTTGTAATGATTTGTACGCTGGTTTTTGTTCATCCCAACAGTTTCTTCAACAAAAGCATTTCTGTCCTTTCTTGTTTTAAATACCCAAATACATACAGAATCTTTATTGTGGTAAATGGCTTTTAGCTCGTCATCAATTTGACACAAGTCCTCTAGTATTTCAGCATTTATGCAGATCATTTTTTTATACTATCTCACCCCATGCATGAGTTTTTTGATGACAGGATAAAGTACTGCCGAAAGAACGCCTAGTCCTACAGCAACAGCAGTTAAAATCCAAAAGAAATAACTCAAACCATATTCATTTGCAATACCCTCCGAGGCCTCTCCAAAAACACCTGCAAGTTTCATACCAATAGCAACCGCAAGATACCAAATTCCAAACATCATAGCAATCATACGTCCTGGCACCAACTTACTTACATAAGATAAAGCCACAGGTGAAACACATAGTTCGCCCATCGTATGAAAAAAGTAGACCAAAATAAGCCACACCATACTTACTGATGCTGTAGCAGCACCGACTGGTATATCGGATGCGCCTATGGCGACGCATGCCATACCTATCCCTAAAAGAACCATACCAATGGCGTATTTCATATTAGCATTTGGATTGTATTTGCTTTCCCACCACTTAGAAAACAAGGGCGCAAAAGCAATAATGAAGAGTGAATTCAAAACACCAAACCAAGATGCTGGGACTTCAGCAATTTCTTCTTGAAATTCTGCATTGAGCATCCAAATTGAAATGCCCCAAATGATGAGAAAACTTAAAGCTAAAATAATGTTTGATAATGCATATTTAGCAAATGTTTTTCTGAACAGTAAAATCAATACCCAAGTAATGATTCCAAGTGGAATAATGGTCATAAGGGAATTGACAACTTTAAAGATATCAGCAGCATTGCCTTCCAAAATACGTTGGGTGTAATCTCTGGCAAATATGGTTAGACTACTCGGTGCTTGTTCGAAAATAGCCCAGAAGAAAATCGTAATAAAAGCAAAAAACATAACGGCCAACATTCTATCTCTTGTAATTCTATCGTAACGAGGAATACGGATGATAAGCAATACTACAAACAAAAGCAGTGCAGTCAAAATAACAACATTGGAACCCTCTGTGCCAAACATTTTAAAATTGAACAGATTGTATGCTCCTTCTGATATTTTTGAAACAGGATCATTTAGAATCCAAGAAAGTCCAAGAAGCGATGCGACTCCTATAATGGCCAACTGAAAATGAGTAAAAGGATTGAATTTTGGTTCGTTTGCAGAAACTTCTTTGGCAGCATCATTCGTTTTAACGGGCTTTTTACCAATATCACCAAAAATATTTTGTGCAAACCAGAATTGTAATAATCCAAAGAACATAAAAATACCTGCTAGGCCAAAGCCCCAGCGCCAACCTACTTTTTCACCTAAATAACCACACAACAAAATCCCTAAGAAAGCCCCTGCATTTACACCCATATAGAAAATAGTGTAAGCACCATCTTTCTTTTCATCTTTCCCTTTGTACATTTCAGAGATGATGGAAGTCATATTGGGTTTAAAAAAACCACTTCCAAAAACCAAAAGTGTTAGCCCCGTGTAAATAAAAAATGGCGTTTCCAAAGCCATTGCACCATGTCCCAAAGTCATAAGCAAAGCCCCAACGGCTACAGCATAACGATATCCAATGATTTTATCAGCAAAATAGCCCCCCAAAAGTGTTGAAAGATATACGAGGGAGGTGTAGGTTCCAAAAATAGCATAGGCATATTCTCGTGGCCATCCCCAACCTTCATCCATAAGTGAAGCCGTGAAAAACATGACTAGTAGTGCCCGCATTCCATAATATGAAAAACGCTCCCACATTTCTGTAAAAAACAGCACAAATAATCCTGCTGGATGGCCTAAAACTTTGTCTTTAAAAATTTGATCTATTGAAGTACTCATTTTGGTTGGTTTTTGTGATTATGATTCTAAAATTCTTTCGTTTTCTTCAGCGTTATGCGTCAAGCGTTTCAATGGTTTTAAAATCAAAATAAATAATGTTCCTATTATAACTGTAAAAATTAAAATTCCAAAGAAGATAGTGTATTCTCCAAAATCACTAGCGGCTTCACCAACAATTCCTGCAACCTTACTACCAAGACCTGTTGCTGCAAAGTATACACCCATCATAAGTGAAGCGTATTTTACTGGTGTTAATTTTGTTATAAAGGATAACGCTACAGGAGATAAACAAAGCTCTCCGATTGTATGAAATAAATAGGCTAACACTAACCATATCATGCTAGAAGCACCTGATTTTTCGAACTCCATAGCAGCAAATACCATAAATAAAAACCCAAAGCCCATAATAATAATTCCAATTGCCATTTTGAATAATGAACTTGCCTCTCTACCTTTTAATTTTCTCTTAGCCCAAATAGACGCTACAAAAGTTGCAAATATGATGATAAAACCAGCGTTTAGACTTTGAAACATCACTGTTGGTATTTCCCAACCAAACAGCACTCTATCGGTATTTGTCTCAGTATATAAATTCATCAAACCTCCTGCCTGCTCAAATGCGCCCCAAAATACAATCACCATGATAAACGATAATAATAAAACTAAAAATCGGTCTTTATGTGCTTGAGAGTTTAATTCCTTATAAATCATCATTAATAATACAACTACTGCAGTAAGAAATACAAATAAAGGCCCATATCCTGTTTCTAATGCATACCAGCCATAGGCTGATGCTAATAATAAAACTATTGTTATTACCAATTGTAAAGGTGATTTAAAAAGTTTCCCATATAGCTTCCCATAAGAAATTTCATTTGGGTCATTTTCTGTTATTTCTAAATTTCCAACATGAATTAAGTACTTTTGACCATAAATATAATTAATCAATCCTATTACCATAACTATTCCTGCTAAACCAAATCCAGCATGCCAGCCCCATTCATTAACAACTAGCCCTACAATTATTGTAGCTAGAAGTGAACCTAAATTAATTCCAATATAGAAAATACTAAATCCTTTATCTCTTCTAATGTCACCTTCTTTGTAGAGTCCACCAACCATAGTAGAAATATTTGGTTTTAGTAATCCAACGCCTAGTATAACAAGTCCTAAACCTGTATAAAAAGCCCAAATATCTGTGAGGACTAAAACGCCATGACCCAGACATAGAATAACAGCACCATACAAAACTGCCTTTTTCTGTCCTATCAATTTGTCTGCAATCATACCTCCAGGAATAGACATAACATACACCAACATAGTATACCAACCATAAAGCGCAAGCGCTTCTTTACTTGTCCATCCCAAACCTTCACCACGCATATCATCTCCCAGTGTTGAAGCAGTCATATAAAGAACTAGTAAAGCACGCATTCCATAATAGGAAAACCGTTCCCACATTTCTGTTAAAAAGAGAACATACAGTCCTATTGGATGTCCAAAAAGTTGTTTTTGATGTTGAAGTTCTGTTGTTGACATATTGATTTTTATTTATTGGTTAGTTTTTTTGTTTGTTTAATTCTTAATTTTCGCCTAAGCTTCGTTCTATGAAGTTGGTCATTTTTTTATAGAGATGAAGTCGTGTATTACCCCCATAAATACCATGGTTTTTATCGGGGTAAATGCCCCACTCAAATTGTTTATCCGCTTGAATCAAAGCCTCAACCATACGCATGGTGTGTTGTAAATGCACATTATCATCACCAGATCCATGAATCAGTAAATAATCGCCTTTAAGCTTTTCGGGGTAATAAAACGGGGAGTTGTCATCGTATCCTGCTGGGTTTTCTTGAGGGGTACGCATATAGCGTTCGGTGTAAATAGTGTCGTAAAATCGCCAATTCGTAACTGGTGCTACAGCTATAGCCATTTTAAAGATCTCGCTGCCTTTCAATAAGCAATTGGTGCTCATATGCCCACCAAAACTCCAGCCCCAAATTCCAATACGTTCTTGGTCAATGTAGGGTAATTCTGCTAATTTTTTAGCGGCGGCAATTTGGTCTTCAGTTTCATATTTCACCAAATTCATATACGTAACTTTCTTAAAATCTGCGCCTTTGAATCCTGTTCCACGACCATCAATACAAACTACAAAATAGCCTTTTTGTGCCAACATTTGATACCAATAATCATTGGCGCTATTCCAGCTGTTGACAACTTCTTGTGAGCCAGGCCCAGAATACTGATACATAAGGACGGGATATTTTTTATTTGGATCAAAATCAACAGGTTTTATTGTCCACATATTAAGGTCATTGCCATTAATGGCTATGGTACTAAATTCTTTTTCAGATAATTTATAATTGGATAGCTTTTCCGCCAGTTTATCATTGTGTTTGATACGCTTCAAAACTGTTCCATTGTTTGCATCATTTAATGTGTACTCTGGAGGTATGGTCGCGCTCGAAAAGGTGTTGATGTAATAGGTGAAATCTGCACTAAAAGCCGCTGAATTGGTTCCTTCATTTTTGGAGAGACGGCGTTTGTTTTTTCCATTAAGGCCAATGCTGTAGACGTCTCTATTTATGGAACCATTTTCTACAGATTGGTAAAATATTTTTTTCGACTGTTTGTCATATCCATAATATACCGTGACCTCCCAATCTCCAGTGGTCACTTGATTGATGAGTTTGCCTTTTTTACTGTAGTGATAAATATGGTTGTATCCATCTTGCTCACTTGTCCAAATAAAGCTGTTATTTTTTAAAAATGTGAGATTATCTGTTACATCCACATAGGCATCATCTTTTTCTGAGAGCAGAATAGTAGTTGTGCCCTTAGCTGTGTCGATTGCCCATAAATCAAGTTCATTTTGATGGCGATTGATAAACTGAGCACTCAGGACATTCGCATCATTTGTCCATTTGATGCGCGGAATATAAAAATCATCATATGTCTTTTCGACCTCAACTTCATTGGATTTTGAAGAAGACAAATCATAAACATGTAAAGATACATCCGCATTTTTTTCACCTGCCTTTGGATACTTAAAAACTTGTTGGGTTTGATATAAGTCTTGTCCGTACACATCCATTGAAAATTCTGGGACTTCTGTTTCGTCAAATTTTAAATACGCAATTTTAGTGCCCTCAGTGTTCCATTCAAAAGCCCGAACAAAGGCAAATTCTTCTTCATAAACCCAGTCTGTAATGCCATTAATAATTTTATTTTTTTCACCATCGAAAGTAATTTGCTTGGTCTGTTGAGTTTCGAGGTTTTTTATGTAAATATTGTTCCGATAACCATAAGCCACTTTCAACCCATCTGGCGAAAAAGTAGGCTCTTGTATTTTATAATCAGAAATCTTTGTACGCGTTTTAGTTTTAGTATCATAAACAAAAAAAATACCCAAAGTAGAACGTCTATATACAGCTTCTATTTCTGTTGCTAGAATTAGTTTTGTTTCATCAAGACTAAAGTCATAATAAGTAAAGTATTGTATGTCATCAAAGTCTTTTGAATCTACCAAAGTGGATGTCTTAGATTGTGTTTGATAGTCATAGACATCAACAGATGTTGATCGTGTAGCACGATTAAAATTTAAAACAGAGTACTGCTGTCCATTACTCATAGAATTTAGAACTTCCATTCGTTGAGTTGTGAAGGCACCATTCCAAATCTCTTCAAGTGTTATGTTTTGTTCTTGTGAATAACAAAAACAGGAAGCGATAACAATTAGAACGATGTGCAAATTTTTGCGGAGCATACATATATTTTATAAAATGTTACCAATTTTACTAAAAATAATTCATAATTCCTCTTTTCTGAGCGGATTAATATTCAATTTAACAATTCGCTTTTCAGATAATATATAGAATAGTATCTTTGTTTACCAATACACAACTATGCCACAGCAAGTTTCTGGATTTTCAAAACTCTCTAAAACCGAAAAAATAAACTGGTTGATTACCAATTATTTTGGAGGAAATATACATGCCAAAGTCACCTTGGAATCTTATTGGAATTCCGACTCTGAGCTGCAACAATTGCACGACGAGTTCATTGAAAATACCATTACAAACTTTTATATGCCATTTGGTATTGCCCCTAATTTTTTAATTAACGAAAAACTCTACACTTTACCCATGACTATTGAGGAAAGTTCGGTAGTAGCGGCGGCCAGTAATGCCGCTAAATTTTGGTTATCTCGTGGTGGATTTAAGACAAAAATTCTGGCTACTACAAAAATAGGCCATGTTCATTTTATTTATAAAGGAGACCGTAATGGGCTCAGATCATATTTTGAAAAAATCAAAGCTCAACTTTTGCAGGCCATCAAACCACTTACTCAAAATATGGAAAAACGTGGTGGTGGTCTTTTAGATTTAAATCTCATCGATTGTACGCCTAAAATGGCGCACTATTTTCAATTGGAAGCAACGTTTGAAACCAAAGACGCCATGGGTGCCAATTTTATCAATTCGTGTTTGGAACAAATCGCCACTACTTTTGAAACGCTAAGTCAAAATAGTCCAGAACTCCACGGGAACAAACCCAAGGTAGTCATGAGTATTTTATCCAATTATGTCCCCAATTGTGTGGTCCGTGCCGAGGTATCTTGTTCGTTAGACGAACTCACTTTAGAGGGCCACTTTAAAGGGCAAGAATTTGCCGAAAAATTTATTCAAGCAGTACGTATTGCAGAAGTAGAGCCCTACCGTGCTGTAACCCATAACAAAGGCATCATGAATGGTGTAGATGCAGTCGTCATCGCCACAGGAAATGATTTTAGAGCGGTTGAAGCTGGTGTTCATGCTTACGCTGCTAAAGACGGACAATACACCAGTTTATCTCATGCCAGTTTAGAAAATGGTGTTTTTAGATTTTGGATGGATTTACCTTTGGCATTGGGTACTGTAGGCGGGTTAACAGGATTACATCCAATGGTCAAATTAGCGTTGGAGCTGCTAGGAACTCCCTCAGCAACCAAGCTTATGGAAATAGTGGCTGTAGCGGGACTAGCACAGAATTTTGCTGCCTTGCGCTCACTCACTACAACGGGAATCCAAAAAGGACACATGAAAATGCATTTAATGAATATTTTAAATCAAATAGGCGCAACAGATACTGAAAAAGAAACTTTGATTTTACATTTTAAAACCAACGGTGTTTCGCACCGTGCAGTGGCAGAAGCCTTAAATAAACTCCGAGACTGATGCATAAGTTTTATAGTCATGGAAAACTTTTACTGAGCGCCGAATATGCAGTATTAAACGGTGCAAAAGCCCTAGCATTACCCACTAAACTTGGACAATCTCTAGAAGTAAAAACGATTGAACAAGCAGAAATACGATGGAAAAGTTTTGACCACAAAAATAAGCTTTGGTTTGAAACAAATTTGACTATAAATAATTTTAATCCGAGTACAAATACTGAAACTGCTCATCGACTTGCTCAAATTTTTCGTGCTCTTTTTGAATTGAATCCAAAAGTATTTGCATCTACTGGTCTAGAATTCTCTAGCCATTTAGAATTCCCTCAAAACTGGGGTTTGGGCTCCTCCTCTACCCTAGTTAACAATTTAGCGCAATGGGCCAATGTAGATGCTTTTACATTGCTCGAAAACACCTTTGGTGGTAGTGGCTATGATATTGCTTGTGCGCAAAACGCCCAACCGATCGTATACCAACGCCAAAACAGTACACCGCTTATAAAAATTGTGGATTTTGATCCGCCGTTTAAAGATCAATTGTTTTTTGTACACCGCAACCAAAAACAAAACAGCCGTGAGGCCATCGCCCGCTACAACACCCTAAAAACAACACAAACACTCGATTTTTCTGCATTGAATGCCATTACAGAAGCACTTTTGGTGGCTACTACTTTAGAAGAATTTGAAGTACTCATAAGCAAACATGAAAACTTAGTGGGCGCACTTATCCAACACCCCCCATTAAAAACCACACATTTTGCAGACTACCCCGGAGCGATAAAAAGTTTAGGGGCTTGGGGTGGTGATTTCTTTTTGGCAACAAGAACCAATACGCAATATTTTATGGATAAGGGGTATAATACCATTGTACCTTATGGGGTGATGGTAGTTTAATATATTATCCTGTTAATATAAAAAATGCTAAAAAATGAGTTAATATGAGAAACTTATAATTACGGTTTCCCAGCGTTTTTTCATTAGTTGCCAAAGCAATAAAAACCATAAATACAAAATTAACTATAACAAGAATTAAAACTAAAACATCAACCGCTTTAAATAATTGTAAAGCGCCAACTCCGACACATAATGCCAATATGAATGCAGACAATTTTAAATATTTATTGGTATCCAAAAACAATAATTTTACTGGACTAAAGTAAAAGCTAACAAGAACCAAAAATATTAATGTAAAGAGAGTTGGTATGTGTTCTTTTTTGCTAAAGAAGATTAAAAAAATTGAAATGATTATTAGTGATAATTCAATAATCTGTAATAATGCTTTATTCTGTTTTATCATATTTAATTAGCTAGCAAAATGACAGTCATAGATACATTCTCCAGCCATCCAAGCAACCACTGGACCAGGTGCTAATACAAATTCTACCCATCCTCCCCACCAATCAAATTGATCTTCTATAGCATCCTCCATACAATCATCAAAACAACCCTCATTGTAATCACGTGAATTTTCCGACGTAGTTTTACTATTGAAAAATGTATAAACTCCGTATTTAATCCATTTAAATTGTTCAACCATGTTGTTCAAATATTCTTTATGGGCTAAACTACTAATTTTTGAATTAATAAATATTTGATAGTGACTTGATCTTTTAATAAAAGTCTGAAAATTATCGGACTGTAAATCATCAACTAGAAACTTCACAAAATACTTGTCAAATTCATTTGGATTTGAATAACCAAGTTCGTTATTGTAAACATCTGGGATATTTTTCTTATCTATTTTATTTGTAATTAAATTAAAAATACTTTCCTCATAATTTTTAAAATGATCTAACTCATTAATAATTGTTTTATTATTAAAGTTGTCAATAGAATTTTCATTAAAATTAGATAAATGTTCTTTAAGACTTTCAATTAACTCAGCTTGATTAATCTCTAAATCATTGTTAGGGTTTTTAGAACAAGAAAAATAAGTAAATATTAAAATGGTTAAAATTGGCAGGCGGACAAACTTTTTCATAAGTAAAAAATTTAAGTTGTTATATTAACCACTTTAATGGTTTTAAAAATAGATTTGAGGTGGCTGTTCAGCTTTTGAACAATTCAAATATAGAAAAAAAATATAGTATATTATGTCTTTTTATGTTAAATTTTTGAATTATTCGTATAGATTAAGCTATATTATTCTATTGTTGTACCTTTGAGTGCTACTCAATTTAACAACCACAAACGCTGTGCCTACTTTTTAATTAACCAACATGCACAATCGTTCTAATGAAGATTTTTTGAAGGCCTTTGGGCTTAATTTATGTAACATCCGCAAGACCAAGGGCCTCAAGCAATACCATGTCGCAGACCGCTGTGGGATTCATAAAAACAACTATACCAACATAGAACGCGGCAAACGTAATATTACCATTGCCAAAGCAAAAGCTATAGCAACAGCTTTAGATGTTCCTTTAGCAAAGCTGTTTGAGTTTTAGAGCCTTTAAAATACATTTAAAAAAAGGCATAAAAAAAGGGACTGAAAAATCAGCCCCATTAAAATTCTAAATAAATGTATTTCTAGTAAAATACAGCTCTATTGTCTTCTATCTCTGCGGCATCTTTTAAAGCGTTATACAACTGTGTGTTTACAGCACTTTCTTTGGCTTGTCCAACTCTGTTGGCTGCAGCTTGATAGCTGGTCAGTGCTGTAGCATCTGTCCTTTTTGTGACTTGAACTGCATAAACCCCGGCATTCCCTTCTATCAATTCAGAAGTTTCACCCTCTTTTAATCCAAATGCTGTTCCAATGACCAATGGCTCACGACCCGCGCCAGAAAGGGTTGGGTTTTTCATGTTTACTGCAACTGCAGTTTTTACTGTTTGTCCTTCTGCAGCAGCGATATCTTCTAGAGTTGATGCAGTAATTCGATCTATAATGTATGCCGCTTTCTTCTCTTTTCTAACCTCAGGAAGTGCAGTAACCGATCCATCTTGAATAGACATGAGTCCTGCTTCATTTACACCTGTTAGCTTAACGACTACAAAACCTCCAGCGGTAGTACTGAAACTTTTAAAATCTCCTTCTTGAACACCATCTTCAAAAGCCCAGCGTACAATAGCGCGTTGTGCGCCAATACCAGGTATATTTTCTTCTAACTCCTTAACACTATTTACTGTACGAACGTTGTATTTGTTTTCCTCTGCTATTGATTTAAAATCAGCATCAGCCACTGCGATTTCAAATTTAGATTTGTTTTTAAAGACCTCGTCTATAGTTTCAACTGATGGTTCAATTTCTTGAGCTATAGTCGCTACTTTAAATGCATCTTGTTTTTGGCCTTGATCCAAAACTTCGATAACGTGATACCCAAAGTCGGTTCGTACGACCCCAAGACTTCCTTTTGGATTTTCAAAAGAATAGGCCTTAAATTCGGGTGCAAATCCGTCGGTATACGCAAATTCGATAACCCCTTCTTTTTCATTGCTTACTTTGTCTGAAGACAAAGACAATAAAGACTTGAATTTGGAACGACTTCTTCTTAATACTTTATAAATACTATCTGCCGTGGCTTTGGCTTGGGCATCAGTTTTGGTCACCGTCACATCGGCACGAGCACCGCCTACAAAGGGGATCAAAATATGTCTTACTTTAGTAGAATCAGCAATGTCTTTTTTTGCAACCATTTTAGTCAATTTATAAAAGTTGCCTTCTTTGTAAGGGCCATGTATATCCCCCACGTTTAGCTCAGTAATTTTGTCTGCTATTTCAGATGAAAAAGAAGATCTGAAAACGTAGGTATCATTGAATTTTTGCGCCGAATTTGC
>Ga0228609_1000484_pt1 | contig 19398 bp, 19 predicted proteins | sample 10DmetaG_FD_190068 | JGI IMG/M metagenome (GOLD analysis project Ga0228609, IMG submission 190068) | Seawater microbial communities from Monterey Bay, California, United States - 10D | ecosystem: Environmental > Aquatic > Marine > Coastal | place: USA: California | collected 2016-11-10 | reverse complement strand
CAAACCTTAAAATACTAAATCTTCCACTTGATAAAAAGGTTTATTTTGCTGGTGAAATTTATGATCCTTACCAGCAAATGGGGGTTCCAGGAGCAATTCTTTCTGGGTATTTTTCTGCGGATAAATTATTAACAGAATGATTGAATTATGATTTTATATTTATTCTTTTAATTTATTAAGATTTTGATTACATATCAAATCCCATCCCCGTGTTTCAATAGAAAAACCGTTTTCTAAAACCCATGCCCCTGTGTTTGGGATAGAAGTGCTTGAGAAGTTTTAGCTTTTACTTTTTACAGAAAAACATAGAATTTGTTGCCAATATGTTGCCATTTAAAAAGAAAAAAATCCGCAACTTCATGTCAAACAATGAGTTACGGATTTATAAAGTACCTCGGGTGGGAATCGAACCCACACTCCCGAAAGAACTGGATTTTGAATCCAGCGCGTCTACCAGTTCCGCCACCGAGGCTTTAAAATTTATTTAGGTAGGCCACAAAAATAGCAAAATATTTTACCCTTCAATTTAAAATAATCAATAAGGTGATGCATAATTTTATTTTTACATTTGTCTAGATCTATTTTGTATGAAAACTCCAGCTAAAATTTTTGCATGTACACAAAGTACAGAACTCGCCAAAGCCATTGCCAATCAATTTGAAATTGAAATCGGCAAAGTCAATTTTTCACGTTACAGCGATGGTGAATTCCAACCTTCTTTCGAAGAATCGGTTAGGGGTACTCGTGTTTTTATTATTGGATCTACACATCCTTCTTCCGAGAATTTGATGGAAATGCTTTTAATGCTCGATGCTGCAAAGCGAGCTTCGGCAAGACATATTACCGCAGTATTACCTTATTTTGGTTGGGCAAGACAAGATCGAAAAGACAAACCAAGAGTTCCCATTGGGGCAAAACTCATTGCAAAGCTTTTGGAATCAGCGGGTGCTACGCGAATCATAACCATGGATTTACACGCAGATCAAATTCAAGGATTTTTTGAAAAACCTGTAGATCACCTTTTTGCATCTACTATTTTTCTACCCTACATTAACTCCTTAAAACTTTCAGACCTTACCATTGCCTCTCCTGATATGGGTGGATCAAAACGTGCCTATGCCTACTCCAAATTTCTTAAAAGCGATGTAGTGATATGTTACAAACAAAGAGAAAAAGCTAACATTATCTCTCACATGGAGCTTATCGGTAATGTTGAAGGTAAAAACGTAATTTTGGTTGACGATATGGTTGATACAGCAGGAACCCTAACCAAAGCAGCCGATCTTATGAAAGAACGCGGTGCCATTTCAGTACGCGCCATCTGTACGCACGCTCTTTTATCAGGCAATGCATACCAAAAAATAGAAGACTCCCAACTGGAAGAACTTATCGTAACCGATTCTATTCCACCAAAAGTTAGTCACCCTAAAGTAAAAGTATTATCTTGCGCCCCATTATTCGCTGAGGTAATGAAAAATGTTCATTACAATCAGTCAATAAGTTCAAAATTTATAATGTAAAAACAATATCATGAAATCGATTACCATTAAAGGATCTAAAAGAGAAAGCGTAGGCAAGTCAGCGACAAAAGCTTTACGCAATGCTGGAAGAGTTCCCTGTGTATTGTATGGAGGTGGAGAACCCCTTCATTTTGCTGCACCGGAACTTGATTTCAGTAAACTAGTGTACACCCCCAACGCCCATACAGTTAAAATTCAACTTGAGGGCGACGATAAAATTGATGCCATCTTACAAGACATCCAATTTCACCCTCTAACAGACAAAATTCTCCATGTAGATTTTTATCGTCTCTTCGACAACAAAGAAATCTCAATGAATATTCCTGTTAAAATTGAAGGTGCTGCTCCAGGCGTATTAAACAGTGGTGGAGTTTTGTCTCTCAATAAAAGAAAACTTCGAGTGAAGGCACTCCCAAAAGACTTGCCTGACTTTATTATCGCAAATATTTCAAAATTAGAATTGGGTAACAAACTGTACACTTCTGAATTACAAACAGAAACCTTTGCCATACTCCACCCAGACAATACGGTGGTTTGTCAAGTTCGCACTTCAAGAGCATCAATCAAACTAGACGAAGAGGTTGATACAGATCAAACTCAAGAAGAAGGTGCTGAAGCTACGGAAGCTGCTGCTGAAAACTAAGCATTGCTTTCTTCTAAAAACAAAAGCATGTGACTTCTCACATGCTTTTTTTATTTTAGCACATGTTTTCTTTTAAAAATATTTTTAAAAAAGATCAAAATTTAGCAATGCGAAAATTCTTAATCGTTGGCTTAGGAAATATTGGTTTAGAATATGAGAACACCCGTCACAACGTTGGTTTCGATATTTTGAACAATCTCGCCATATCCAATGATTGTAGCTGGGAAATAAATAAATTAGCCGCCTACTGCACTTTTAAAAAAAAAGGACGACAGTTTGTACTAATAAAGCCAAGTACTTTTATGAATCGCAGTGGAAAAGCGGTTCGTCACTGGGCATTGAAAGAAAAAATTCCTTTAGAAAATATTCTTGTACTCACTGATGAACTTCACCTTCCCTTCGGAACCATACGCATCAAATCTAAAGGAAGTCCAGCAGGACATAACGGCTTAAAAGACATTCAATCTGAATTAAATACTCCCAATTACGCCAGACTACGTTTTGGTATTGGACCCGAGACCAAACCTTTTGATCAAGTAAAGTTTGTCTTGGATTCATGGACTACAGAGGAAACAGAAAAACTCCAAGAACGGATAAAACACTGTTCAGAAGCAGTAGTAAGTTTTGGACTGCAAGGAATTCAAAATACCATGAACAATTTCAACGGAAAATAAAACTATTCAGCCGTTTGAAAACTAAAAACCTCTGATTTAGAAACATTGGCTTCTAAATCAAAAGTAAAAACTTGCCAAAAATAAGTGGTTCCCGAATCCAAGCTAATTAGTACTTGTGAAGCTGTCAATTCTTCCTTATTGAGAATCAAATTCTCCTCATCTGTACCCAGATACAAGTCGTATCGATCGATGTCTTGGTCTAAATCATGCCCCTCCCATAAAAAAGAGACTTTTCCTTCAGCATCTAGTTCAACTATAGATTGATGATCTGGCTGAAAAAGAACAGCAGGGAACGGGATAAAGCTCGAATTAGGAGTTCCCTCTAGATAAAACTGCCAAACATCACTTTTAGCAATTGCAGAAGATAAAAGTGATTCGGAATTCACATACCATCGGTAAGGTGCTCCACTGGGTAAAATGAGGGACTCAGTAAGTAATGAGGAAGATTTACCGTATTTTTTATTGGTTAAAGCATTCTCAACAACCAATTCGTAACTGTCCGTATTTAGAGCAATCGTCCATTCAAATCGTACCTGACGTTCAAGTTCATTCAAAACGCTCGCAGTAGTACACTCGTTTAAGTTAGCGGGAGCAATTAGTTGGGTTGGTTCTGGTTCAGGTATTGGTTCAGAACCACAACCCCATAAAAACACAAATATTATTGCTAAAAAGTTCGATCTCATCGTTTAAGTAATTTAATGGATTCAACTTTGTTGGGATAGATTACCTGAAGTAAATAAAAGCCAGGAGCCAATCGACTCATAGGAATTTGAACTGAAACATTATTGGCTCGGATATTTTTCTTTTCCCAAAGAGGACTTCCACTTCCGGACAAAAGTCGTAGATCTACCCCAGTATTTTCGGGTAAAATCAAGGTCGCATTCTCGACAATTGGATTGGGAAATACAGAAGCCGTTTCGCTTGTATTAATCCATTGTTCAAAAACACCTTGACAGTTTTTAGATGTGCTGACTTGAATTCGATTTAATTTTCTTTCCAAAGGCAATGCTAATTCTTGCTTGTTTTGAACTTCAATGCTTGTCCCATTTAAATCAATCCAGTAACGATCACTTCCTGTTAATGACAGATTTAAAATTGAATTTTGCGCATTTAATGACGTAATTACCTCAAGCGGTTGCGGGGCTTCTATTTTTGTTTCAAAACAAAATTCAAATTCCTCAAATGAAGGGGAGTAAACACAAATTGAATAGATACCTTCTGCCAAATTCGAGATCCCGTTACCTAGCTTTGTAAACGTAAGGTTCTTTTGATAACCGTTGTTACCCAAAATTTCAGCTCGATAAATAAAATCTGCTAAAGCGTTAAAGTCTATGCTCCCATTGGTCTGATTTGGACAAGTGACATCTTTTTTTGTGATACTGATGTTTTTAGCTGAAAAAATATCACATACATCTCCAATTCCATTATTGTCCATATCCGACTGATCTTCATTGGTAATTTCAGGGCAGTTGTCATTTTCATCTACAATAGAATCATTATCACTATTGGGCATAGGGGTTCCCTCCAAACAAATGGAAAGCTCAAAACCTACTAATCGGCCTGTATCCTCAACATAATTATCTTCCACAATTAACGACCAACTCCCAAAAGAAGAGGTTCCGTAAAGTGGAGCTAAGCTTTGTATGGGTCTAAACCTTCCCGTGTAGGGTGCTGTTCCATCTTTGATCGAAGTTGTTGCTTCCTGATCAAAAACGGTATCAGAATAGTCATCTGCAGAGTCTCCTAATTCATTAGTCAAAAGATAAATTGTTTCATCGGGTGCCTGCAAATACAATGTAATATCTTCAAGCCAAGTATGCTCAATGTCAACCAAAACATCTATGTCTTGAATGGGTAAGTCATAATTTACTTTTATCGAGGCTGTTGTAATTCCTTTGGTAAATTCACTGGCATCAGCTAAGTTTTTTGGTACGCCTGATGAGGAAACATCCACACAAGAAACTCTAGTTGTAGCAAATGAAAAAGGATCAGAAAATAATGAAGTACCACAACTATTTTGCTGTTGTACACGCCAATAAAATTGTTGATTCGAATTCAACTTTAAGGCCGCTAGTTGATTTTGACTTAGAAGAGTGTCCACTACTAAACTTTGGAACATTTCATCTGAGGCAATTTGAACACGAAATGCATCTGAATTTGGATCATTTTCCCAACTTAAAGTAGTATTAAGGCTTTGATTTTCTGCCGCATCAGATGGACTATTCAGCAAAGGAACATCAAGATTAGATTCCCGTTGTTTCAAACGCACCGAAAAAACTTCTCTTTCTGTGCCGTAAATTGCCTCAATATTAAAGTCATAATCACCCACTGGCAATTCATTTAAACCAGTGAAAACAAGGGAGCCTGAATCATCGTTTGCTCCAAAAATGGCTTTAGAAGAAATCGCCTCTACACCATTGGGCAATGCATCGGCTTGAATAGAAAAAGAGGCATCAAAACCAGCTTTACGTTCAATGTCAAAGTCAAATTGGATACGATTAGAATTACAATTTTCAAGTTCATAATTATTAAAATTGAGAGCAAATTGACGAGAACTTATTTTAAAGTCTTCACGATTAATCGCAAAAAAGATCCCTTCCTTAGCCTTTACCTTGACTCTTGCCTCATCAGTCTCAATAGAATTTGGAATGTAAATTATCGCTTCTCCTGTATTGGGAACATTGTCTGCTAAAATGATATTAAAATTTCTTCCCCCATCTATTGAAAGTGTTATTTCTACTTCAGTGAGGTTGATGGGTGCTAGATTTGTATCTGCCACATCCCAAACAATCGTTTGTTGAGAACCGCCTTCCCAAACCAGCGAGCTACTTGCCTGTGAACTGACAGCAAACGGTGAAGAGGATGCCACAACAGTGATCTTCATATTGTCTTGAGACAGTTGGGAATATTCTCCAAAGTTTTTTCTAACCGTAAGTCCCCATTCAAGATCTCTTTCAACCAAGGAAACCGTTTCCCAAGAATCGCCTACTTCCGGATTCTCTTCAGTCAAATTATTTGATAAGATCCTTTGCAAATTCGGAATGGTCCTAAATGCGTTGGTCTGAGGGGGAAGTGATCGAGCCATGCTTCCCGTGACATTGTATGGTCCAAAATTATCTGAGGTAATTTGACCTGAATCCAACTGTTCCCAGCAGTAAGAAATATCAGAACCCTCCAAGGGTGAGATTGCCAATTCGTAGGGTGTCCCCATGGGAATAAAATAATCCGGTCCCGCATCTACTGAGAAAGGTTCCGTCGGATAAATTTCGGACTCACCGCAACTCAAGCTAGCAACAAATTCTTTGATATTTTGAATACTGTAATAGTGAAAATAAGGATCTCCATGTAGTTGCACATCATCAACAACTGTGATTCCAGCATATCCCATAATGGTTGATCCACTTCCTGGTTCTGCGTTGACCCCCGTACCCTCAGCATTGTAAGAAAACGTATGATAAGCACCAAATTGATGTCCTATTTCATGCCCAACATAATCTAAGTCGAAATAATCATTGCGATATTCACCTCCAAAGATATCAGTAAAGGGATGGGTACTGTATCCTTGCGCTTTAGCTTCCGATTCGCAAACACAACCAATACAACCCGCATCACCATTTGGCTCTCCAAAGTCAAATAAATGTCCGATGTCGTAGTTCGCATCCCCAATTAGTTCGTCAACAGTTGACTGAAGTTCAGAAGAAAAATTGCCTGTAAAAGGATCTGTAGTAGAATCCTCAAAAAGCAAAGAAGCATCTGAAACTAATTCAAGACGAACATTCAGCTCGTCTTCGAAAACTTGATTGACTCGGTTTATTGTACTAACTACAGATCCAAAAGCATCTTCTGCATTGGAACCATTTAAGGGATCGTCATCTCCCCAAAATTCGGTGTACTCTCCTGTTGCTGCTATTGCAATTCTAAAAACTCGTAATTCTGCATTTTGTTTTGCAGTTCTCGGTCTATCTTTCGTGATTTTATTTCTTATTTTATTTTCGACAGTCTTACAAAAAAATTCCTGAGGTGTATCATTTTTTGTTTTCTGATAAGCAAAATGAATTCCTTTTCTTGATTTAACAGGCTGTATGAAATAATCTCCTGAATTCGGTAAAGTAATCCAAGCATTTATTCCAGAGGAATGGGAACTGAGACGAACTTTTACCTCAGGTCTAGTCAAACTGTATCCCTTGTACGTTCTAATATTGGAATATTTTATTGAAAGAACAGATGACATAACAGGTGCAGGCTTTAGCAAAAAAACTTCTTCTTCCCCTTTTTCATTAGGCAAAGTTATTTGATCAATTGAAGAAGATTTCGAGGAAAATGGTTTGATCACATCTTGACTATGTACCAATTCATAATACTGTTCATTGACTAATGGAACGGGGTACTGGGAAAGTTTTGAATTTCCTATGACTTTCCAAGAATCTTGGCCCTGTGCTTGTTGCCCAAATAAAAAAAAGCAACACCCAATAAAACTTAGTAAGAGATTAAAATAATAATCTTTATTCAGCACAAAAATGTTTTAAACTAGTTAGGTTAAAAATAAGGAAACAAATTAGTCTTTATACGATATTGCTGTACTTTTGTCGATAGAAGACAATTTAATTGCTGAATATGAATGTTTTCCGAAACATAGAAAACTACATTCCCGATTCAAAATGCATCCTAACCATAGGTACTTTTGACGGTATTCATGTGGGGCATCAAAAAATTATCAAAAGTATTGTTAAACTGGCCCGAGATAAAAATCTACAAGCAACAATTCTGACATTTTTCCCCCATCCTAGAATGGTTCTCCAACACGATTCCAACATAAAATTGATCGATACCCTAGACGAGAAAATAAAAGGATTAGAAAATCTTGGGGTAGATAATCTAATAATCCACCCTTTTTCAAAAGCTTTTTCTAGACTGACTGCACAAGAGTTTTGTCGTGATATTTTGGCAAATCAACTTCAAATTGATGCACTTTTTATTGGTTATGATCATCGATTTGGAAGAAATAGAGAGGCCACGGCAGAAGATCTAGTTTCACTGGGAAAGACGTACAACTTTAATGTACACATTATCCCAGCGCAAGACATTTCTTCAATAACAGTGAGCTCTACTAAGGTTCGCAAAGCAATTGCTGAGGGAGATTTTGACTGCGTAACTAATTTTTTGGGTAGGTATTTTGAACTAACTGGCACTGTTACTAAGGGTCAAAAACTGGGAAGAACAATAGACTTTCCTACTGCAAATCTTCGCATTGAAGAAAACTACAAACTAATTCCACCAATAGGAGTTTACTTAGTATCCGTGGAGCATAACAAACAGAAGTTATTCGGAATGATGAATATTGGCACAAGACCTACCGTAAACGGTGAACATGAGACTTTGGAAGTACATCTCTTTGACTTTAACGAGAATCTGTACGATCAAAAGTTAAGAGTCCTCTTTTTGGCAAAAATCAGAGATGAAGAAAAATTCGAATCCCTGTCTGCTTTAAAAATGCAGCTAAAAAAGGATAAAGAAATTTGCAAAAGAAGCTTGATCAAAAAGGGGTTGCATTAAAATTCCTTTATTTTTGCAAAAAGATTTTTTATGCTTGCACTGCAGTACATAAGAGAAAACAAAGAAACCATTCTAGAGGGACTCAAAAAAAGAAACTTTCAATTTCCTGAAAAAATTGATCAGATACTAACCCTTGATCAGGAACGCAGATCAAAGCAAGCAGCATTGGATCAGCATCTTGCACAAGCAAATACATTAGCTAAAGAAATTGGAGTTCTTTATAAAAAAGGTGAAGCTGAAAAAGCAAACGAGCTAAAAAAAGAGACTGCGAGCTTAAAAGAGCTTACCAAAAAATTACAAGAAGAATTACAGTCCACAGCCACCAAACTGAGTGAATTAAGAACTCAGATTCCCAATGTTCCGCACAAATCAGTGGCAGCTGGAAGTTCGGAAGAAGACAACGAAGAGATATTTAATTCAGGGGAAATTCCAGATTTAGGGGAAAACCCACTACCCCACTGGGAGTTAGCTCAAAAATACGACCTCATAGATTTTGAATTGGGCAACAAAATTACGGGAGCAGGATTCCCTGTTTACAAAGGGAAAGGAGCTCGTCTTCAACGAGGACTCATCAATTACTTTTTAGATAAAAACACTGAAGCGGGGTATAAAGAAATGCAAGTACCACATCTAGTGAATGAAGCATCAGGCTTTGGAACGGGTCAGCTTCCAGATAAGGAAGGACAAATGTACCACATTCAAAATGATGACCTTTATCTTATTCCAACGGCGGAAGTTCCCTTAACCAATCTTTACAGAGCCACCCTTTTAGAGGAAAAAGATTTGCCTATTTGCCTTACAGGATATACTCCCTGTTTTAGAAGAGAAGCAGGAAGTTATGGAGCTCATGTAAGAGGCTTGAACCGCCTACATCAATTTGATAAAGTAGAAATCGTTCGAATTGAAACGCCTCAAAACACAATGCAAGCTCTAGATACAATGGTAGCCCATGTAAAAAACATCCTTAAAGAATTGGAATTGCCCTACCGTGTTTTAAGACTTTGTGGGGGAGACTTAGGGTTTACATCCGCATTGACCTATGACTTTGAAATTTATTCTACTGCACAAAAACGTTGGCTAGAAATCAGCTCAGTATCAACATTCAACAGCTTTCAGGCAGAGCGTTTGCAATTACGATACAAAACAAAAGAAGGTAAAAAACTAAATGTGCACACACTTAACGGAAGTTCTCTTGCGCTTCCAAGAGTGGTTGCTGGAATGTTGGAAAATTGTCAAACCGAAAATGGAATCATCATACCTAAGGCATTAGTCCCTTACACAGGTTTTGATAAAATCAACTGATCATGTTTATTTATAACGTTACTGCTCATGTAGAACCGTCTGTTGAAAACGTATGGTTGGATTGGATGGAACAAAATCATATTCCAGAAATGATTGCCACCCAAAAGTTTACCCATAGCAAAATTTTCAAAATCATAACGGATCAAGACACAGGCGGGGTTAGTTATGCTGTACAATACTATTGTGAACATCGCCAAGACTACGAAGCTTATCTAGAAGAAGATGCAAATCGGCTTAGACAAAAAACACAAGCCAAATTTGGAGAACGAATTTTATTTTTTAGAACCGAACTGCAACTAATTCAAGAGTACTCATGAAAAATGTTCGCCCAAAGAAAAAATTAGGGCAACACTTTTTAACAGATCTGAACATCGCAGAAAAAATTGCTGATTTACTTGAGTTTGAAAACTACCAAAAGGTTTTGGAAATTGGTCCTGGAACAGGTGTTTTGACTCAATTTTTAATCCCAAAAACAAACGCTTTACATCTTGTAGAAATCGATCAAGAATCCATTCAGTTTTTACAAACAAATTACTCCTCAGAAGAAATTCATTTAATTGAAGCAGACTTTTTGAAATTGGATCTAAACCGTATTTTTAGCTCCGAACCTTTTGCCATAATTGGAAATTTTCCTTACAATATTTCCTCGCAAATTGTTTTCAAAGTACTTGAAAATAGAATTCAAATTCCTTTTTTTACAGGAATGTTTCAGAAAGAAGTCGCTGAACGTATTTGTGAGCCTCCTGGGTCAAAAAAATACGGCATCCTGTCTGTACTCTCACAATTGTATTATGAGACTGAATATCTTTTTACTGTTCCTCCCACAGTATTCAACCCTCCTCCAAAAGTAGATTCTGCTGTAATTCGATTGACAAGAAAACAAAACATCGACTTAGATTGCGACGAAGCCCTACTAAAAAAAGTAGTAAAATTAAGCTTTCAACAAAGACGAAAAACATTGCGAAATAGTTTAAAAACCTTGAATCTGCCTGATAATTTAAGAGAAGATAGTATCTTTGACCTAAGACCTGAGAAGCTCTCAGGGGATGATTTCATCCACCTTACTAAAAGGATTGGCCATGGCAACATTTCAAATTGATACCCCTTTTTTAGAAAATCTTAAAGATTTAATCCAAGAAAAAGAAGGTGCTAAACTAAAGAGAAAGTTCAAGCCCATGCATTACGCAGACATTGCTGAAATCATTCAGCTCTTGTCACAAGAAGAAGCCATCTACGTAGTAAAGTTGCTTGATAGTGAAACCACAGCAGATGCCCTAGCGGAAGTTGATCCCGATATTCGCGAATCCATCTTGGTAAATCTTTCAGCTAAAGAAATCGCATTAGAGGTCGCCGAACTCGACACCGATGATGCTGCAGATATCATTCTCGAACTTCCTGCAGAACGACAGGAAAAAGTCATGTCTCAAATTGAAGACGATGAACACGCTAAAGATATTCGAGACCTTCTTAAATACGATGAAAATACAGCTGGAGGATTGATGGCAAAGGAACTAGTAAAAGTGAAAGAAGACCTCAGTGTACTTAAATGTTTGAATGAAATGCGTGCCCAAGCAAAAGAAGTTACTCGGGTACACTCTATTTATGTCGTAGATCAAAAAAATAGACTCAAAGGGAGACTTTCTCTTAAAGATTTGATTACTGCCAACTCCAAAGACAAGGTCTTAGACATTTACATTCCTAAAGTGGATTTTGTAACCGTTGATCAGGATAAAGACGAGGTTGCAAAAATTATGTCCAAATATGATTTGGAAGCCATACCGGTTGTTAGCCAAAATAAAGAATTATTAGGTCGTATTACCATTGACGATATTGTAGATGTTATTAAAGAAGAAGCAGAAAAAGACTACCAACTTGCAGCAGGTATCTCAAACGATGTTGAGGCTGATGATACCATTTTCGAATTGGTCAAAGCTCGACTACCTTGGCTATTTTTGGGTTTATTAGGTGGCTTGGGCAGTGTTTTTATCTTACAAGACTTTGAGGATATCATGAGCGAACCAGAGCTAAGAAATTTATTCTTTTACACACCCCTAATTGCTGCAATGGCAGGGAATGTAGGAGTTCAATCTTCTGCTATTATTGTTCAGGGTTTGGCAAATGATGTAGTCAAAGGCTCCTTGTTTAGTCGATTGATCAAAGAGATTGGATTAAGTCTTATCAACGGTTTTGCATTGGCTTTGGTAATCATTCTATTCGGTTTTGTATCTCAACAAGAATTTTTAGTGAGCTTAACCATCGCCGGTTCTATGATGCTAGTCATTGTAGTAGCTGCATTGGTGGGAACTTTTGTGCCAATAATCCTTGACAAAAGAGGGATTGATCCAGCCATAGCCACAGGACCGTTTATCACTACTTCAAATGATATTTTTGGTATTTTTCTGTTTTTTTACATTGCTAAAATTGCATTAGGATTTTAAATGAGTTCAAAACTGATTCTTCATGTAGATGAAAACCACCCGCTTCTTGTCAAAGGACTTAAAGATTTTGGATTCAAAAACCACCTAGCCTACACCACCTCCTTAGAATCAATTTTAGAGGATTTACAAAACTATTACGGTGTCGTGATTCGAAGTCGTTTTCCAATCGACAAAAACTTCATAGATCATGGGCCTAACCTAAAATTTGTTGCCCGAGTGGGTGCCGGGTTAGAAAATATTGATACGGTTTATGCTGATTCAAAAAACATTTCGCTAATAGCAGCTCCAGAAGGCAATAGAAATGCTGTAGGTGAACATACTTTAGGTATGCTTTTGAGTTTAATGAATAAACTTCGCCAAGCTCATTTGAATATTAAAGAAGGATTATGGCTAAGAGAAAAACATCGCGGTTGGGAACTTGAAGGGAAAACAGTTGGAATTATTGGTTATGGAAATACTGGTAAAAGCTTTGCGAAAAAGCTTAAAGGATTTGATGTGGAAGTCTTATGTCACGACCTAAAAGCCAAAGTTGGAGACGAGAATGCAACCCAAGTGCCGCTTGAGGAAATACAAGATCGCGCTCAGATTTTGAGCCTCCACATTCCACAAACAAAGGAAACCAACGCAATGATTGATAAACAATTTATTGAGCGAATGAAAAATTCGTTTTGGTTTCTCAACAGTGCACGAGGCAAAGCTGTGGTTACCTCAGATTTAGTTGAAGGATTGATTTCTGAAAAAATTTTGGCCGCTGGACTAGATGTTTTGGAATTTGAATCCGCCTCTTTTCACTCTATTTTCGATGCTGAAAATCGTTCCAAAACCCTCGATTATCTGCTTACTTCAGATCGGGTATTGCTTAGCCCACACGTTGCAGGCTGGACTTATGAAAGCCATATTAAGCTTGCTCAAACCATACTGGATAAAATTATTTCCCTAGAAAAAAAAGAAAACTAGACTAACTCAATACGAACTGAGCTGTCTCTTCGGTTCGTTGCTCCAACAGTATTTGTTTACCATTAGCACGTATGGATTGAAGTGCTGTTTGATTGAAATGCCGAACCGTAAATAAATCAACATGTTCTTTCACCTCAACATTGAATCTTGATCTAAGTACCAAAATAAGTTCTTCAAGACGCTTGTATTTGTTGTTCACACAAACCGAAAAACTAATTGCAGAATTTTGAATCAACTCTACTGGCATCTGATATTCGTGTAATAAACCAAAAATATAACTGATGTTTTCTTCAACAATAAAAGAAAAATCGATAGAGGACAAACGAATTAAAACCTGATCCTTTTTAACAATAAAACAGGGAATCAAAGGGTCTAATGTTTTTCCTTTAGACACAGCAGTACCATTTTGTTCAGGGTTTTCAAATGATTTTACATACAATGGGATTTCTTTTCTTTGGAGGGGCTGTAATGTTTTTGGGTGAATCACAGAAGCACCATAGAAGGCTAATTCAATAGCCTCACGGTAAGAAATTTGATGTAGTAATTCCGTGTTTTTAAAAACTCGTGGATCACCATTTAAAACTCCTGGGACATCCTTCCAAATAGTAACAGATGAAGCATTCAGTGCATAAGCAAAAATAGCTGCGCTGTAATCTGATCCTTCCCGACCTAAAGTAGTGGTAAAGTTATTTGAATTACTTCCAATAAATCCTTGAGTGATGATTAATTGTCGATCTTTAGTATGAGATTTAATCAAATCTTGAGTCTGTTCCCAGTTTAAGTTTGCTGCTCGATAGTAATCGTCTGTTTTGATGCATTCTCTGGCGTCTAGCCAAAAACTTTTCCAGCCTTGGACTTCAAAATAATGATGAATAATTGAGGTAGAGAGTAATTCACCGTAACTCACCACTTGATCATAAACAAAACTGTAGTTAGGTGCTTTGTTAGTTTTTAAAAAAGAGTGTAATTCCTCAAAACAATCCTGTACTACTTTACTTACTTTCTGAGTTTGATCCTCAAAGAGTTCGTCAACTATTTTAATATGAAATTCTTTTAACATCAAAAGCTCTTGTGACAATTGAGCTGGCTGATCTTTAAAATAGATTTCAATGATTTTCTCAAGGGCGTTAGTTGTTTTTCCCATGGCAGAGACCACCACTAGGGTATCTTGGTAACCTACTGTTTTGAGGACACGGATCAGATTTTTCACTCCAGCAGCATCTTTTACAGAAGCTCCTCCAAATTTAAATATTTTCATAAATCAAGGGTATTCAAATAGGCTTTCATTTCTGCCCGATGCATTTGAACACTATACCAATCATGCAAAACTGTAGCACCACTTTTTTCATAAAAACCAATTGCGGGAGTATTCCAGTCCAAAACATTCCATTCGATGCGTTTAACACCACTTTCATATGCATTTTTAATAAATTCGGAGTACAATTGCGAACCAATGCCTTGCCCTTTTGATGATTCGGTTACAATCAAGTCTTCTAGATGAACCGTAGGTCCTTTCCAGGTTGAAAATCTTTGATAATAAAGGGCCATCCCGATGACTTTTTCTTCAAGTTCTGCAACTAAACATTGAAACAGCGGTTTTTGACCAAAGCCATAAAGCTCAATATCAGAAACATTTAACATCACGCTTTCAGGTTCTTTTTCATAAACAGCCAACTCTTGAATTAAATCTAGGATGGCACGGCTGTCAGAAATCTCGGCATGCCTAATTAATGCTTTCATGAGAATATTTTACTAGGCAAAAATAGTACAAGAATTTTGTACCGCCTCAAGTTCTATTAAATATCACGTTTTTTGATAAATTGTTAAAAATCAGCGATGGTTGGATAACCAACGGCTTACCGTTTCAAAAAATAGTTTTGGTTTTTCTGCATGCAACCAATGACCTGCATCTGGAATTGTAACAAGTTCAGCTTTTGGGAAATAATGTCTAAGAATCGGAAGGTCAGTATCTAAAATGTAATCAGATAAAGCTCCTTTCACAAAAAGACAAGGATGTTCAGACCGAGAGGTATTTGATAAGTTTTCTCCAATGGCTTCACTAGCATTTTTAAGCACGTCTATGTTGATTCTCAGTCCCAATTTACCAGGGTCAACCCAATACAAATTTTTCAATAAAAACATTCGAACCCCAGGTTCAGGAACGTATTTTGATAAAAGCACATCAGCATCACCTCTTGATTTTATTTGATCAAAATCTAACTCAGACAATCCTTTTAGTATTTTTTGATGGTGGGGTTCGTATTTTTTAGGAGCGATGTCTGCCACCACTAGTGCTTTTAAAAGTTTGGGGTATTGGCAAGCAAAATAAAGTGCCGTTTTGCCCCCCATGGAATGTCCTAATAATAGGATGTTTTTAAGTCCATGAACTTCACAAAATCGAGCAAGATCATCCGCCATCAATTCATACGAAAAATCGTTACTCCAAAAACTCCTCCCGTGATTCCGTTGATCAATAAGGTGAACTCGATAACCCATTTTTGCCCAATTTTTTGCATGTGTTTTCCAGTTGTCACTCATTCCTAGAAAACCGTGTAGGATTACCAAGTCTTGACCTGAATCGCCAATACTATTGCTGTGGAGTAAATTCAAAACTTTAAACGTTGAAGATACATGGGAATTACATTTTCAAATCCTAAATAAAGACTTTCACAGATCAAAGCATGACCAATGGAAACTTCCAGCAGATTGGGTATGTTCTTGGAGAAATAATGAATGTTTTCAAGGCTTAAATCATGACCTGCATTAATTCCTAGATTTAATTCTACGGCTTTTTCAGCTGCTTTTACAAAAGGTGTTATTGCTTTTTCAGGACTTTCTGGATAGTTTTTTGCGTAAGTCTCCGTGTACAATTCTATTCGATCAGTTCCCACTTCTTTTGCACCTTCTATCATTCGAACATCGGGGTCTACAAAAATTGAAGTACGAATTCCAGCTCCTCTAAGCTGATCGATTATTGACTTCAAATAATCCCCATGAGTGATAGTATCCCATCCTGCATTTGAGGTAAGTGCATCTTCAGCATCAGGCACTAGGGTTACTTGGGTTGGCTTTACAGTATTTACTAAATCTAAAAAATCTGGCATTGGATTTCCTTCAATATTATATTCGGTAGAGACAACTTCAGGAAGAGCACGGGCGTCCTCATAACGAATATGCCTTTGATCTGGTCGCGGATGAATTGTAATGCCTTGCGCTCCAAATTCTTGTAAATCTTTAGCTACTTGAAGTAAATTGGGCATATTCCCACCACGAGCATTTCTGAGTGTTGCCACTTTGTTTATATTAACACTTAGTGCTGTCATTTTTTTTTGTAAATGTATTCGCTTCTGTGCAAATGAGAAATAAATAAGGTCGCTTTTTATGCTACTTACTATTTTCCAACTCTAAACAAGCACTTTCTCGGGAGTTTCGTACCTTTGAACCAAGATTGTTTATCATGCACATAGCTCTATACAGTGCTTTTTTTTCAGAGGAAACGCTTCAATATGTAAAAGCTACGGTCACTTTTTTAGAATCGCATGGGCACCGTATCATTTTAGTTCAACGACTTAAAAAGCATCTTGGTGAACAGGGAAACAATTACTCCTACTTTGATGAAGAGTTAAAACTAGACCCAAAAGTTGATTTTTTGTTTTCAATTGGTGGTGATGGTACCATTCTCAGAGCAGTTACTTTAATTCAAGATTCTAAAATTCCAATTCTTGGAATTAATACAGGGCGTTTGGGCTTTCTCACCTCATTGCATCGTGATGCACTAACCCAAGGGTTGGATCTGTTTTTTAGTGGAAAATTTACCTACATATCTCGCTCTCTACTTCAAGTTAAAACCAGAGAAACAACACCTCTATTGGAAGAATGTGGATTTGCACTCAATGAAGTAAGTGTCAATCGAAAGAATACTACCTCTATGTTAAGTATTCACACCGAATTAGATGGTCAACCTCTAACCACCTATTGGTCAGATGGACTTATAATTTCTACTCCTACGGGTTCAACGGGATATTCTTTAAGTAGCGGAGGCCCCATAGTCTCGCCAAATGCTCAATGTTGGGTACTAAATCCTATTGCCCCACACAACATCAACATGCGGCCCCTAATTGTTCCCGACAGCACCGAAATTAAAATCTCTGTTCAAGGGAGAAGTAAAAATCATTTGCTATCGCTGGATTCGCGAATTCTCACTCTAGAGAATGGAAATGATATTTATCTCAAAAAAGCACCATTTACAGTTCGAACCGTTCAACTTGAGGGCTCGGACTTCTTTAGTACATTGAGAGAAAAACTTTTTTGGGGTCAAGACAAGCGCAATACACAATAAATAGAGGGTTTTTGGGTTAATATTCAAGACTATCGAACCCGATCATTTTGAAATTTATCCATTCCAAGTTTTTAAAATACATCCTCCTGCTTTTTTGCCTCTTTGCAGTAAGTGCACGTGCTCAATTCCATGAGATTGGAATTTTTTTAGGGGGTAGTAATTATATCGGGGATATTGGAACACATCGATACATTGATCCAAACTCCCCAGCATTGGGAATAATCTACAAATGGAATGTTACCGATCGTTATTCTTTAAGAGGTGGATTTACCTTCACTAAACTTACAGAAAACGAATACCGAAATACGGATTTAAATCGCTTTAGCAGATCTTACAAAGTAGACAACAACATTCAAGAAGCGACTGTGGGAGTAGAATTTAATTTTAAAGAATTTAATCTACACGATGCGGATTTTAACTTCACACCTTATCTTTTTTATGGCTTAAGTTATTTTCGTTACAACCAGTACTACTTAACGCCAAATGGTCCATTCAATCCTCCTATGCGTAATGATTACGGAAAAGATCAAGAATTTGCCATTCCATTCATCCTTGGCATGAAATTTAATCCAAACCCCCTTTTTTTAATTGGCTTTGAAATGGGAGCGCGTTATGCCTTGACAGATAACCTTGACGGTAGCAATCCACAAAATCAATTTGCCAATCAAATGGAATACAAATTTGGAAATATTTCGAATAATGACTGGTATATTTTTATGGGTTTCACAATTTCATTTACCTTTGGCGATCTTCCGTGTTATTGTAAGGAATAAATGAATAAACTACCCAAACATGTCGCTATCATTATGGACGGAAACGGCCGGTGGGCTCGCTTACAGGGTAAAAACCGTGTAAAAGGGCACCAGCAGGGCGCTCGTAGCGTAAGAGAGGTAGTTGAAGAAGCAACAAAAAAGAAAATAGAGTTCTTGACCCTCTACGCTTTTTCTACCGATAACTGGAGCCGACCTAAAGACGAAGTAAGTCTATTAATGAAATTACTAGTAAGCTCTTTAAAAAAAGAATTTAATCGATTGATAACCAATGACATTCGCTTGCAAGCAATTGGTGATCTAAACGGTCTCCCCAATGGGGTAAAAGAAGAATTGATCTATGTGATTGAAAAAACAAAGGAAAATAAAGGAATGGTATTAACATTAGCTCTTAACTATGGTGGTAAAGAGGAGTTAACCAAGGCAATGAAAGACATTGCAATTAAAGTTAAAAATAGCATAATTTCACCCGAAAATGTTGACCAATCCACCATAATTGAGCATCTTTACACCCAAAATTTACCCGCTGTAGATTTACTGATTAGAACCAGTGGTGAAGAACGAATAAGTAATTTTTTGCTATGGCATATTGCCTATGCAGAATTGTATTTCACTAAAACGCTATGGCCTGATTTTAAAAAAGAAGACTTGCAAAAAGCACTTGTGGACTACACTAAACGAGAAAGAAGATTTGGAAAAACGAGCGAACAACTCACATCATAAGCCGTATTATAGCTATTTTCTTTTAGGACTATTTCTTCTCTTGGGGTATTCCAACTACGCTCAGACCAATGGGTTTGTAAAGGGAAGAACCTATGTAATTGACACCATAAAGGTTACAGGACTTAAAAGTTTCAATGCTCAGACGGTAATCTCATACAGTGGCCTTCGGAAGGGCCAAAAAATAAGTTTGCCAGGTGAAGAGGTTAGCACCATCATTAATAAACTCTGGGGTCTCGATTTATTTAGCGATATAAACTTTTTTGTTACAAAAGTAGAAAGAGGCGCTATCGATCTCGAAATAGAAATTGAAGAACTGCCAACCTTAACCGATGTAAAAATAAACGGACTCAAGAAGGGAAAAATTGAGGGTATTATTAAGGACACTGAACTAACCTCTGGAAAAAAACTATCTGAAAGTTTTCTGACAAATACTAAAAACTACATTGAAAACAAATATAAAAAAGACGGCTTTTTAAACA
>Ga0228609_1000481_pt1 | contig 19447 bp, 14 predicted proteins | sample 10DmetaG_FD_190068 | JGI IMG/M metagenome (GOLD analysis project Ga0228609, IMG submission 190068) | Seawater microbial communities from Monterey Bay, California, United States - 10D | ecosystem: Environmental > Aquatic > Marine > Coastal | place: USA: California | collected 2016-11-10 | reverse complement strand
TCTCTATCGTTTTAGAAAGGGAAAGTTTACAGTGACTCCTGGCTTCTCTGTTCATGCTTATGGCAATCGAAACATCCAATTTGGTGAAGAAATAAAAGATAAGTTTATTCGTCTTTTACCCGATTTCGAAACTCGAATCCAGCTTAAAAAAGGAGAATCTTTAACCTTAAATTATAACATGCGTAACCAATTTACGGATGTAACCCGATTAGCTCGAGGTTTATTGTTCAATAGTTACAATAGCCTTCAATATGGTTCCCCTGATCTTCAAAATGCATTATCGCATAATATAAGTTTACTGTACAGTAGCTTTAACTTATTTAACTACACAAATGTCTTTGCTCGAGTAGCCTATTCAAGTAATATTGACCAGATTCGAAATCTTACTAATTTTGAGAGTGTCATTCGCACTAATACTTTTTTTAATTCAAACTTTGCCGACGAGAATTTCAATGTTTTTGGACGTATTCAAAGAACCTTTGGTAAAATCAGAACGAGCTTAAGCAGTCGTTTTAATTACAGTAAAATCAATCAATTCATTCAAGGACAACAATCTTTAAATGAAGGATTTACTCAGTCATATACCCCAGAAGTAAGAACCAATTTTAGAGTCGCTCCCAACATTAGGCTTAGATATCGTTATAGTATTACCAACAATAATCAAGGAAGTCGAGAGACTAAATTCATTACAAAAGCTCCCTCTGTAGAGTTTGACGCTTTTATTGTAAATAAATTTACATTCCGAACAAATTACAGTTATACTACCCAAAGCCAGGACGTTGGAGAAGCACAATCTTTTCAAAACTGGGATGCAACCCTTTCGTATAGAAAAGATAAAGATGCAAAATGGGAATATGAAATGAAAGCGTCAAACATTCTTAATATTGATTCTCAAATCAGAAATAATGCTAATAATTTGGCAGTATTTAGTTCTGAGACCTTCATACAACCAAGATTCATTACTTTTAGAGTTGTTTATCGTTTATAACTCTACAGACCTGTAAGGGTTATAAGTCTATAGATCTGTATCCTTAGGTTTACGACTTCTTTTAAGATCAATAAATAAGGAATAACATATTGTAAAAATTACAAACAAAAAAAGGATTCCTGTAGTGACGGACATCGTCTGCATCGCTTTCAGACCCCCGCCAACTAATAAAGCTATCGCTACTGCTCCTTCAATAAGTGCCCAAAGAATACGTTGACCAACCGGTGCATTTAATTTTCCTCCAGAAGTAATGCTGTCAATCACCAAAGAACCACTATCCGAAGAGGTAACAAAAAAAACAGACACCATTAATATTCCTATGAGACTGGTAAATTGGTAGAGTGGAAACTGCTTTAAAAAAACGAATAATGAAGTTGAACTATCTAGAAGTACAAAAGAAGAAATACTTCCTGGAGTATTGATCTCAAGCAGTAAAGCTGATCCACCAAAAACACTTATCCAAAATAAGGTCATAAAAGTAGGGACTAAAAGAACCCCCAAAACAAACTCCTTAAAAGTTCTTCCTTTCGAGATTCTTGCAATAAACATTCCAACAAAAGGAGACCAAGCAATCCACCAAGCCCAGTAAAAAACTGTCCAATTATTTTGCCAATCTGAACTCGTAAATGCAGAAGACCAGGTTCCTATCTCAATAAATCGCTGAAAATACATTCCCGTACTCTCAATAAAAATGCTAAATACCTTTATCGTATCTGAGAGAAACAAAACGAAAAGCAAAAATATTAAGGCTAGAATTAAGTTCATTCGACTTAAAAATTTAACTCCTTTTTTGAGTCCTGTAACAACCGAAATCGTTGCAATTAATGTGATGAAGAGAATAATTCCAATTTGAGTATTCGTTCCAGGGTCAACACCAAACAAGTAGTTCAATCCGGTGGCAATTTGCCGTGCTCCAAATCCGAGTGAAGTAGCCAAACCAAAAAGCGTTGCAACAACCGCAATAATATCAATTAAATCCCCATAGATTCCCTTGATTTTATCTCCAAATATGGGATAAAATATGGAGCGTAAGGAAAACGGCAAGTTTTTATTAAATGCAAAATAGGCAATAGCTAATCCAACGATACAATAGATTGCCCAAGCATGTAACCCATAATGAAGAAAGGTGAAATCTAATGCCTGTACCGCCAAGTCAGCAGAAGAATTCTGTGCCAAGGGGGGGGTTACAAAGTGCTCAATGGGCTCTGAAACGCTAAAATATAAAAGCCCAATTCCCATTCCAGCAGAAAAAAGCATAGAAAACCATGAAAATAAGCTAAACTCAACTTTGGCTTTGTCACCTCCGATTCGATAAGAACCAAATTTTCCAAAAGCCAGCCACAAGCTGAAAATAATAAAGATATTAACCCCAAGAATAAACATCCAACCTGTCTGACTTGTAATCCATTGAGACGATGCTTAAAAAAATAATTTAACAGATTCCCCTCCTAAGATGGATAAGGCTACAAAACCAAGAATAATAACAAGTGAAGGATAAAAGACAGAGGGATAAACGTCGAAGTATTTTTTCATTTATTAAAATTTATTTTTTGTTAATCCTGTAAATTTTCTCTTAAAGATCAAATTGTCATTCCAGATTTAGTTTGACTCATTTCATTTTGTTAGTTCTTGACAATCCACATTTTTCCATTAATTAAGTTCGAATTACCATAGCGTTCATTGGCTTGATTGTAATTGTCTGCATTCAAACTTTGTTCTTGCCCAGGGTATAAAAATCGCATGGGTAATTCATAATTATTAGAATTACTTCCAATAGGAGGATTTAAAAAAGGAATTGCATCCCAACCCCCTGCTTCAACATACCATCTTCTTACTTCAAAATAGGGATCTAAAGCAGAAAAATATAAGCCTAACCATTTCTGCTCCCAAATATCCAAGTTATCGGAAAAGGCAACTCCAGAATTGGAATAAAAATCTTCAAAATCTGACCACCCAAAAGGGGTGTAATTTACCTGATAATAATTATGTGAAGCCTGAATACCTAATTTATAGTGTGCTTCTATATCGCCAGAAATCCAACCTTTAACAATGCCTTCTGCAATTAAAAATTCTACTTCAGCATAAGACATTAAAATCCCGTTGGCATAGTCAAGTCCATTTTCTGCTGCAGTTGTTTGCCCAGGATAGTCATAATAAGATAGTCCTAAGCGGGAGCCCGTTTGACCACCCACACCATTGGCAACTCCCATAAAAGTTGGGCTGTTAAAATCTTCATTATCAGGTCTTGCATATCTACTCAATCGAGGATCTCCATAAGATTCCAATACCGCTACTGCTGATTTTGCAATAGCTACAGCATCAAAATCACCTTGTTTTAAGGGCAATGTTGGAAACTGATTCGGAAAAGTGTTTAAAAAATTTAAAATCGCATGATCCTCATTTGACTTAAACACTAAGCCTTCATTTACTATTGCACTGAAGGAGGACGAAACGTCGTTCTTATTGGAAGAGTACATCAATAACCTAAGTTTCATAGAATTTGCAAACTTCACCCAATTACTTCCATTTCCTTGATATAGGATATCCCCATAAATAGTACCTGATCCATTAATTTTTACAATTGCTTGATCCAGTTTTTTCAATAAATCGCCATAGATAAATTCTTGGGTATCATACTTTGGTGTAAACACAGATGTATCCCCACCTATGGCTTCTGAATAAGGTATGTCACCATAGGCATTGGTCAACTCAGAGAAAATCCAAGCTTGTAAAACCATTGCCACTCCAATCATTTGATCATTATTGTCTAACTCAGCGATACCGATCAAACTTTGTAAATCGGTGAGACTTTCATAAAGACCCTCCCAAACCGTTGGAAAAGCATTCCATCCATAAAAATCAACCTCTGCTCTAAGTGTTTTAGCCGTTAACTGAGCAATATTATTCGATAGTAAAAATGCTTCATTAGAAGTCGTTAAAACGCTTGTTCTTAAGGCAGAAGTGAATAAAACTCCAGTGGATACCGTTGTCGGCTCGTTCGGATTTATGTTTAGTTCTTCGAAATCATTACAAGCGGATATAAATATCAAACCGATAATGGCTAGTGTAATTTTAGTTTTCATAAGAATATATTTAAAATATTAAGTTAAGATTGAGACCAAAACTTCTTTGTGAAGGAATGGAGGTGCTTTCAAATCCATTAACAAAGATTCCGTTTCGTATGGAATAGGTTTCGGGATCTATGGTAGGAACATCGGCAAACAACAACAAGTTCCTTCCAATCACGGAAATTGTAGCAGCTTGTATTCCCCATTGTGAGATTTTTGCATTTGGAATGGTAAAGGTCAAACTCATTTCACGAAGTTTAAAATAGGTTGCATCGTAGGTTGCTGCTTCGATATTATCACGGTTGAAACCATTCCCATAATAATTATAGAAATATCCTGTGTACCCTGCACCTCCAGCAGGAACGGTAACTGTATTGGGCACTAAAGAACCTCCGGGTCCAAACATCAGTCCAGGCCCAACAACTCCACCCTCTTGTTCAAGCGAATAAACCGGGTTTCCACTACCGTCATAACTGACATCGTAAAGAGTTCTACCTTCCAATGTGGTAAGGGGTAAGTTGGGATCATCATCATTGACAATTGTCCCTGCCGTTCCATATAAAGCGTGAGATCTTGAATAAATCTTCCCGCCAACTTGACCATCAAACAAAAACGATAAGTTGACGTTCTTGTATGAAATACTGTTGTAAAGTCCAAGTCTAAAGTCTGGTTGATAAGATCCCGCAGAAACTTTTTCTGAAGTATGAAGAGGTAATCCATTCTCATGAATGATCTGTCCATCAGGCCCTCTTTGAAATCCTAAACCATACAATTGCCCTAGTAATTGTCCTTGCTCTGCTACGAGTTCTAAATCAGATCCGCCCTCATCACCAGGAAAAACATCGGCTACTATAGAATATTTTCCGCTTTTAATGACTTCGGGTAAAGATTCAACTACTGCCCTATTACGGCTATAGTTAATTCGAGTATTCCAGTTGAAATCTGTAGTTTGAATCCAATTGATCTCTGCTGAAATTTCGATCCCCTTGTTACTGATCTCCCCCCCATTAGTCAAAGTATAATCATAACCGCTTGTTTTGGCTACAGGTAAAGAAATTATTTGGTCAAAACTATTCATTTGGTAATACGTAAAATCAAAATTCAATTTGTCATTTAAAAAGCGAAGGTCGATTCCAAACTCTTTGGCTGTTGTTCTTTCATTCTTTAGGTTTGGATCGGAAATTGTATTTCCTGTCGTAAATACTGGAGACGTTCCGTAAGCTGCTTGGGGTGTAAAGGTATTTCCAAAAGAATAGGCAGGGGCTCCGTTTCCAACCTCAGCATAAGAAGCTCTTAACTTTGCAAAATTAATTACTTCAGGAAAATTGAATATTTCACTTAACAATACACTTGAAGAGGCGGACGGATAGCCATAACTATAGCTTGAGTTATCCGCTCCCACCAATGGATTTACTAATGTACTGGTCCAATCATTTCTGTAAGTAATGTCTAGATATGCCCAATTATTATAATCTAGGCTTAAAAGCCCAAAGAAACTGTTGATTTTAGCATTTGTTTTTTGTGACTCTACCAAAACTCCTGAACGGGAATTCGCAAGGGTGTATATTGAAGGGCCTGTTCCAAAAATTTGAAGCTCTGGGTTGTTTGCTACCCCAAAATTTGCTTGTTGAGACATTAGGTTTCCCCCTACTTTAAAATCAATATCCAAGGTATTTTCCTCTAGAGGTGTTGGGTCAAAATTTAAAAGGACTTCTGCATTACTCTCACGAAAAGATATTTCATCTTCTCGATAACTTCCATTCAATACTCCTTTTGTAGAGGGGGCTCTTCTGTATTGACGTTGTTCATCAACATAATCAACACCATATCTGAACCTTAAGTTTAAATAATCATTAAAACCATAAGAAAGTTGTAGGTTAGAAATTAATCGATTACTCTGAAATGCGTTGGTGTTTTCATTGGCAATAAACCAAGGATTGTTTACCCATAAGTTTTCTGCGTATCGTTGCTGAACCCCTTCTTTTCCTGGTTCCCAATAATCTCTTAAGTCATCTATAGCTACTTGTCTTGGAAGCCACAACCAACCGTACATAACAGAGGAGGATTCATCATAGCCTGAGTTGGGAATGTTATCAGAGGTTGATCGAACAAACATAGAATTGAACTGCACCTTCAAACGATCATCAAATAAAGATTTTCCAATGCTAGTTTGAAAAGTATTCCGTTCTAAATCTGTGTTTGGAATTAATCCTTTATTCCCCAAATGGGTATAAGAAAAACGACTTTGCCCAGTTTCCGAATTACTGTTTACAGCAACATTTGTTGAGTGCGTAAGCCCTGTTTGATAAAAATCGCGAATATTATTGGGTGCGGGGGTGAAAGGAACAGCTTCTCCATTTGAATTGAATTGTTTGATGAGTTGACCATTGGTTCTAGGTCCCCAATTTTCCCCATATGCATCATAATTCTCATTTGTACCAATGTAGGTAGAGCCATTAAGGTAACTGTATTTTCCACCTCCTCCAGAGCCAAACTCATTTTGATAGTTTGGAAGCTTTAAGGGATTTGAAAATTGAATGCTTGAATTCAATTCTACCCCCAAATCTTCGTCAGCATACTCTCCTGTTTTTGTTTCAATTAAAATTACTCCATTTGCAGCTCTAGAGCCATAGAGCGCTGATGCTGCTGGACCTTTTAAAACACTAATTGCATTGATATCATCGGTATTGATCAGTTGGGCTGCATTTCCAAAATCAATAGAAGTTGAACCGTTTAAACCGTCATCAAAACCATATAATTCATTTGTAATTGGCATCCCGTTCACTACAAATAAAGGCTGATTATTTCCCATCAATGAAGAGGCCCCTCGGATCGTAATATTGGAAGACGCTGCTGGACCCGCCGCAGAACCTGTAATATTTACTCCAGCTACCTTACCTGCTAAAGAATTAACAATGTTGGTTGCTTTTACTTTATTGATTTCTGAAGCACTTATCCCTTGAACAGAATATCCCAAAGCTTTCTCTGATCGACGAATTCCTAAGGCGGTCAAAACAACTTCATCAAGTTCATTGTCTGGGATGAGTTGTACCACGATATTGGAATCAAAAGGTCCGCGTATCTGTAAATCTTGATATCCAACATAAGAAATAATCAAAATATCTTGTGAATTAGTTTTTATAGAAAACTTTCCGTCAAAGTCAGTAATCACACCATTACCATTCACGGTATTCACGATGGAAGCCCCGGGTAAAGGAGTGTTATTTTCATCATTAACAATACCGAAAGTGTTGATTTGCGCAATTATTTTTAATGATAATAATAAAAAGAAAGTCGTTGTAATTAATTTATTTTGCATCTGAATAATTTTTCAGTGCAAAAGTATATAAAAATAGTTTCTATAGAAACTTTTTCAGTTACTACATTTCAGTTTGACCACTTATAATAGGAGAAGCATCAATATCGTCGATGTCAAATAAGTGAATAATAGTTTCAAAAGAAAGTAATAATTTATCAAATTCAGTGTCTTGAATTAGATTTGAGTTTTTTGACATTCTCTCATGCAGCGATTCATCTGTGGTGTTAACCAAAGTATGTCCCTTTGAGGTCAAAACTACAGGGGTAGACATTTTGTCGATAGGGCTTGGTAATCTTGCAATAAAACCCTTTAGTTCTAGTCTAGAAATAATTCCTGTTACCGTACTCGCGTTCAAAGACAAATGACTTTTTAGTTCCTTCATCGTACTTTTAAAATCAGGACTTTCTTTCAAAAACTTTAAAGTCAACAGCTGAGGAATACTGAGCCCAAAGTTCTTTTCGATTCGTTTAGATTCTAGGTTGACCGCCCTTACAATTTTACGAATGCTGATCATCAACTTGGAATATTTGTCTTGTCTAGTCATTTTCTTTTTATTTAATAATTGAGTCTAAATTATAAAAAGCAATCTTAAAATAAATCTTCTCTAAATAAAATAAAAATATTATCGTGGATCAGATTAGGGTGCGATTGTAGATTAAATAGTTACCCTTTTCAAATGAAAAATCAGCTCAACTAATCAAGATTCCAAGTAGATTTCACTTATTTGATAGCTGAACTTCACTAATCAGATATTTGTAACACTCGCTCCTTTTTAACTTAGTAATCGCCAACAACTATTCGTAAAAAGTAACTCCTCCCGTTTTGATGTCGTACATACCCCCAATGATTTTTATCTCACTCTGTGCTTCCATTTCAGCTAACACTTGGCTTTTTGCACGAATATTGTCGATCGTCATCATTACATTTTTCGCTGCCACTTCATTGACAAAATCAATATTTCCTGAATTTCTAAGGGCTTCATCTTTTGGTTCAGCAACTGCAGCAACTGCAGGTTCAATTTTATTAATTAAAGCCGTTAAATTTCCGAGTCGTGCATGATCACAAGCTCCTTTTACAGCACCACAAGCTGTATGCCCGAGGACAACTACCAATTTAGTTCCTGCCAATTTGCACGCGAATTCCATACTCCCAAGGATATCTTCATTAATAAAGTTTCCAGCAATTCTAACACTGAAAATATCTCCAATTCCTTGATCAAAAATTAATTCTGAAGATACTCTTGAATCGATACAACTGAGTATAGTAGCATAAGGATACTGTCCCGTGCTTGTTTCGTCTACTTGTTGCAATAAATTACGATTAAGGGCATTTTTACCTGTAAAACGTAAGTTCCCTTTTTTCAATTCTTCTAAGGAGGAATTGGGGGTCATTCGAGCTTGCATTTCTTTCGTTTGCGCTTTCATAATGTTAATTTTTAGTTAGTTATTAATATTGGGGTTTCGGTTTTTGTAATTATTTTTTGAGCTAATGTTTGTTCAGTAAAATTCCAATTTACACACAACAAATCAATCTTGTTATTATCAATATAATTCGAAATGGTAGAATCTACAATTTCATTTTTATCAAACTCATAGACTACCATTTTTGATTTTGTTTCTACAGAGACTCTTCTTTTATTAAAAATTGTAAAAATATTTAATGTCGGCTTGGCTTTTTTTATGAGTGTTTGAATCAAACTGGAGGCACTGACAACCTCTTTTTCATCAAGAAAACCAAGCTTCAATGACTGGTTATCGCCTGAATTCTTTTTTTCTCCTGAAAGCAAAAGTAATCCGCCATAATTCTTCCTCAATTGATTGATGTTGCGTGTGTCAAAATAATTTGAAAATTTCTTCTTACGTCTTCCCATTACTACAATGTCTGGATCCGTTGTTTCTATATGTTTTTGTGTTTCCTCAATTACATGTCCATCTACATAAGAATAGATAAGAGTCAAATCTTCAATTTCAGAAATACCATCAATGAGTTTCTTTATTTTTATTTCTACAGTTTGTTGTGTCTCTTTCAAGCCTCTTAAGAGTGCAACTTGGTTTTCTGTTTTAAAAATATTAGACCATGCATTTATATACAAAACATCAATCGCACCATTGATGGTTTTTGCAAGGTCAATCGCATTTTGAAGCGCAGTAAACGCTTCAGCACTTTGATCAAAAACCACCAATAATCTATAATCTGGTTTATACATAGTTTTCATTTAAACTCACTAGGCCGTTTTCTTTCTAAATCTAAAAAACCGAATGAAACTTTCAGGATTTTCAACGGTTTCATCTTCTGAAATTAATTTAATATCAATGCTCTTATTCCTTGCTTTTTCGGAAAAATCTTCAAGTATTTCTATGATATCATTGTCTAAATATCGAGTATTACGGACATCCAATTCCAAATAGGTGTCCCTTGGAAGGCTATCCAATTCTTTTAAAATAGCTCCTTTATTGAAAAATGTCACCTCCTCGGCTAAAGTCATTTTAATTTTATGCTTTCCATTGCTTACATCTTCTATATGTAGAAAATGAGAATTCTGAAAACTCTTTATAAGAATAACAACAACTCCAACCACAAGCCCTAATCCAATTCCAATTAATAAATCTGTAAAAACGATTCCAAGGACCGTTACCGAAAAAGGGGCAAACTGCTTCCAGCCCAACTTATACATCGTAAAAAACAATTTAGGTTTTGCCAAATTATATCCTACTAGAAGTAAAATTGAAGCTAAAACAGACAAAGGGATTTTATTCAAAAGCGTGGGAATTAAAAGAATGGAAATCAACAACAAAAGACCATGAACAATTGCGGCCATTTTTGTTTTTCCACCCGATTGAATATTTGCAGAACTTCGAACAATCACCTGGGTAACGGGAAGACCTCCGATCAAACCTGACACGATATTCCCAGCTCCTTGTGCTAATAATTCTCTATTTGTAGGCGTTACTCTTTTAGCGGGGTCTAATTTATCTGTTGCTTCAACACACAATAAGGTCTCCAAACTTGCCACCAAGGCAATAGTAAATGCAGTTACCCAAATTTGAGGATTCGTTATCGCACTAAAATTAGGCAACATAAATTGTCCTAAAAATGAGTTGATATTTTCAGGTACAGGCACACTAACAAGGTGATCTTTTGAGATCCCCCAAAATACATTCCCTTCTGAAGAAAGAAAATAAATGATCCCTACAACGACCGCAACAAGTGGTCCTTGTATCAGTGTAAATAGTTTTCCCTTTTTTGAGAGTACTGTATTCCATAAGACAAGAATGAGTAGCCCAATCGTTGCAATTAAAGTTGCTCCGGGACTAATATAGTTTATGGTGTTAAAAATTTCTGAGAAGGTATTTTCCCCATTCACTTGAAAAAAGGAAAAATCCCCTTCAGGGGTTGTGTCATACCCAAAAAAATGGGGGATTTGTTTTAGAATAATTATAATTCCAATTCCTGTCAACATTCCTTTAATTACTGAGGAAGGGAAATAATATCCAATAATTCCTGCTTTGAGAAACCCAAACAAAAGTTGTATCACCCCACCCAGTACAACGGCTAAGAGAAAATTCTGATAGCCTCCAAGGGTTCCAATTGCGGTCAGAACAATTGCGGCTAAACCCGCAGCAGGACCACTGACACCGATTTGAGAACCACTCAAAGCGCCTACGAGTATCCCCCCTACTATTCCTGCTATTAAACCCGAAAACAAGGGGGCACCACTTGCCAAGGCAATCCCCAAACAGAGCGGTAGTGCAACAAAAAAGACAACAATACTTGCTGGCAAATCGGATTTTAAATTTTTAAAAACATTTAAATTATTCATTTTTTAATGATTTTTTAGTCAAAGCAATCGCTCTAACTGTATAGATTTATAATAGTTGTTTGGTACTTTTTCGAAGAAACGCAAAAGAATATTGCGCCTACACAATCCTGTCCGGAGGAGGGAATGGAATTTCAAGTTTGAAATGATAGTAAATAATAGACTTGATGTCAAATAAAGAATTTGAATTGGCTAAGAATAAAATATTTCTTTGGTGAAAAATTTGATATTCCACTTTTTCAACCTCCTTTTTATCTCGCTTTTCATCCTCTTCCTCTTCTTGATTTTCTTTCCAACTACTTTCTACCAATTCAAAAGAATCGTCATTGATAAATCGAACACTTTGATGTATCGGAATGTAGATTGTATTCATTAAAACGCCTATGAATAAAAAAGACCGAATGAGAAAAGATATAGTTTTAGACACGTTCATTTTATGGCCTTTTGAATGAGTTCAGTATAGAATTTGACAATGGTGTCTTCTCCGCTTTCTGTGTCTGTGAGTGAGGGCAGATGTTTAGAAAAATATCGCTGGTAGTGCGCTCCCTCAATCATGGTTGAAATCAACATGTGAGGGTAAGGATAGTTGGGTTGTATTGCCAAAACAAAATCACTAATTCGCTGAACTAGACGTTTGTAAGTAGCATAATATCCTTTTTGATTCTCGTTATCGATCTCTTTTGTGTAGTAAGCCTTGGACCCTTCAGAAATAATGATTTTATTCAGAAGCACTTCATTGATGTAGGAAAACGAATTGTCTTCTTTAATGTCCTCAACTAATAATTGAATGGCTTTGTTTAGTTTTTCTTCAGGTGTATTTAAATTAGTTGTCCCAAATACAAGTTTATATTCAATCCAACTCCAATACCAATTTACAAGATAAACTAACAAGGCATGTTTACTTTCAAAATAACGATAAATTGAACTTTCGTTTGAACCAATTTGCTCTCCTAATTTTTTGAAAGTAAAAGACTCATAACCCATCTCATTTATCATCTCAATGCCTTTACCTACAATCTTTTTCCCTAATTCACTCGATTCAGGATTCTTTAAGCAAAGACTGGAATCTACCACAACATTTATCTTCAGATTCTCCATAAAAAAAGCAAATATACAATAGTATTACTATTAACAAAAATAATATTGCTTTTAATAGTAACAATTATACTCTTATCAGTTCACAATTACAAGGTGTGAATCAAAAATAAAACAAAGAGAAAAACCCAATGTGAAGCAGTCATTGTTTTGTATCAAAACATTAGTTAATGAAATACATCACGTAAAACTAAGATAGCTAGGTGGTTTTATAACCTAAAGCCTCAGCAATGAACATCTGAAGATTTTAAATTATTGATCCCTATTGAAAATAAAATATTGAAATTTGAATGGCGTTAAGTTGCCGTCATTTCCTTTTGACCCGGATCAGTAATTTCAATCTTTCCTGCCCACAAGCAAGTATTTGTATCCTTTTCTAAAAGAGCTGCTGTTCCTCCCAAAACTTTAAGTTTTTTTGCTCCAGGAGACCAAGGAGCTATGGTCATCGGAACACAAGTGTTGGGGGCAAATTTATTAGCAATGACCATGGGATTTATCATCGATTTGCACTTTCCAAAAGATGGAATATTCAAATAAGGCACGAAATTCAGCACACTTACTAATTCATTCCCATCAACTTTAATGGGCACTGGTAAAACCGATAATTCTACTTCATTATCCCCTTGTGAACATTTTATTTTTGCCCCTTTACAAACGCAGAGTCCCATAGATTAAATTTAAGTTTAAAAACCAAATCTAGTTATTTTTAGTTAAATTTGATTGTAAATAAATTAAACATAACGATTCATGGCAGTTGCGAGAGCAGGATCAGGAGGAGAACAAGACCAGTTTTGGCCCATGCCAAAGTTTTATTTTTCAGTTGATATTGATGATTTAACTGATCTTCCTTTTCAAGAAGTATCGGGTCTTGAAGTTGAAGCCGACAATATTTCATATCGTCATGGCAACGACCCTAGCTTTGGTACTATTCAAATGCCTGGGATTAAAAAATCAGGGAATCTTATCCTCAAAAAAGGGGTTTTTGCCAATGAGACACTTTTCAATTCGCTCATTTCAAAAATACGTTTGAATACCTACAAGAGAATGACGGTAGTCATTCGGTTAATGGATGAGACGACGGAACCTCGAATGACCTGGGAAATAAACAATGCATTCCCCTTAAAATACACTTCAACAGAAATGAATTCCGAATCTTCAGAAGCTGCAATTGAAAGTATTGAATTTTCACACCAAGGAATTTCCCAACTATAAAGTTCACTTTAAGTATTAATCACAAACAACTCTATTGTGATAGTTATTCATTATATTTACTTGTAAATAAATTATTATGTTCGCATCACCCGAGAATAGAGCTAAAAAAGAAGCCAAAAAATCAGTTGCCACCCAAGAGGCTTCGGCTCAGAACCAAGTTGGAATAGCCAGTAACAAAAGTGTAGAAAAATTAAATTCGCTTCAGGAAAAGTCCAACAATTTAGTTGAAAAAAGCGGTTTACATTCTCTTCAACAAAAAGCAAATAAAAATAATACGGGACTCCCTGATAATTTAAAATTTGGGGTTGAATCTCTTTCAGGCATGTCAATGGATGATGTGAAAGTACATTATAATTCATCTTCGCCAGACAAACTCAATGCGAGTGCTTACGCCGAAGGATCAAATATATATGTTGGGAAAGGCCAAGAAAAACATTTAGCCCATGAAGCGTGGCATGTAGTGCAGCAGAAACAAAACAGGGTTTCATCAAACTTCAACCACAATGGTGTTGCCATAAATAACAGCGAAAACCTAGAAAATGAAGCCACAATGATGGGGGATAAAGCGAAGTCTTTAAATTCATCAATGAATTCAAACACACCGCAATCATTAAATCAAACTGCTTCAGTAAATACGCCCGTACCTCAATTAATGTTTAAAGGCTTGGGTAAAAAAGCGAGTGATTATGCAGAATCTGAAAAAGAAAAAAAAAATAAAGGTTTACTTAAAACAGCAGCAGGTGGTGTTTTAGGAGCAGCAGGAAGCGCTATTGGTGGAATTGGAGGAGGCCTTTTTGGGATAGGTCATGGTATAAAAGAAAAAATGAAAGGTGGTAGTTTCTCTGACACCGTAAAAAATGACGCCATGACGGGATATCAAGGCGGAAAAGATACTGGAGAACTTATGGGATCTGGAATTGTAGATGGCACCAAGACTATTGCAGGGGGTGCTTTAGGAGCGGCCACAGGGGCTGTTGGAGCGCTAGGAGGAGCTGCTTATGGGGCTGCCACCTCGGAAGAAGGAATTCTCGCTGGTGCAGGTAAAGGTTTCATGAGTGGTGGTGAAGCTGGATTCAACTTAGGTAATAATGCAGCGCAAAGTGCTATAGAAATTGCAGAAGAAATACCGGGCTTAGGCGTTGACATAGCTAGGGGGACATTAGGAGCTGGTGTTGGAGCCGTTGGAGCATTAGGAGGTGCTGCTTATGGTGCTGCTACCTCGGAAGATGGGGTGTTAGCAGGGGCAAGTCAAGGTTTTATGAGTGGTGGTGAGGCTGGATTCAACCTAGGTGCAAATTCAAAAGCTTCAGAAATAGTCACTTCAGGTGTCATTAAACAAGGAGCAAAAATGTTAGATCCCACTGGAATGGCGAAAAGTGCAGCCGGAGAGGGTCTCAAAAAATATTATGAAAGTGATGACGTAGAAGAAAAAGCAGAAGATACCAATGAAACCACTTTTGGTCGACTTAAAGGAATGGCTTTAGGAAATGATAAAGATGGTAAAGCAAATAATTTATTTGATAGTAACACCGTGAAAGGATTAGTAACAGGAAAAGATAAAAATGGTAACGCAAAAGATTTTACCAGCATTGATAAGAAAAACACGGTTCAAAATAAAATTTCCGAAAGAGGTGGTCGTGTCATGGATATATTAAACAAAAGAAGGTAAGTTGAACTACTTATTTTTAACTTACATAAAATTAACTCAATTTTAATTAAACCATTTTGATAAAAGAAATTAAAGAAATATTAGATTCTAATTCCATTACTAATGAATCAATCAATGATAAAAATTCAGGGATTAATTTTATTAGAATTCCTATCGATGTTTCGCTCAACTCAAAAAAAACATCTTTAAATCTTGAGCTCATGTTTGTTGAGGGCATGGAAGAAGCAACCAATGGACTCAGCCTTCTACAGTTTTTTGTTACTATAGATTTAGAGATAAGTTCGGAAGAGACAACAAGAGTAAATCTTATGAAATTTATTTCTAAAATTAATCACACCCTTGCCGCTGGTTCTTTTTACCTATACCCGAACGAAAATTTTATCTATTTTAAATACAATATGTGTGTTGTAAAAGAAGAAGATTCAGGTATGGATTTAAAATTAACTAGAACCATTTGGTTAATCAAAACTCAATTAAATAATTACTTCAAAGAATTTAGTTCAATCAATCAAATTAACCCAGACTAAAACATACATTCTGTCCTGCTCGCTACTAAATTTTCATTTTAAAATTACATCCGTTGAAACATAAACTGCATCTACTTTTCTTTGGAAAAACCAAATTTGCAGACCGTTTCGAAAAATTCATTCAGTTATTAATCCTTGTCTCCATTGTCAACTTCTCTGTTCAGACCATTCCGGATCTTTCCATTGACACAAGAGAACTGTTAGATCTTATCGAGCTAATTTCAATTGCCATATTCTCTTTCGAATACCTCCTAAGATTGACAACAAGTCCAAAGCCATTGAAGTTTGTCTTTAGTTTCTTTGGGCTCATTGATTTAATTGCTATTCTTCCCTTCTACATTTCATTGGGTATGGATTTAAAATCCTTACGCGCAGTACGCTTATTTAGACTATTAAGATTGCTCAAGTTTTTACGCTATCATGATACGCTTACCACTTTAAAAAATTCTTTCAATGAGGTAAAGAGAGAACTTTTCTTATTTTCTTTCGCCACTTTACTACTCATCTATTTTTCATCGGTAGGGATCTACTTTTTTGAAAACAAAGCCCAACCCGAAGCTTTCTCCTCTATTTTTGATGCCATGTGGTGGTCGGTGGCTACGCTCACTACTGTTGGATATGGAGATATTTATCCCATTACTGCAGGAGGTAAAATCTTTTCAACTTTTATTGTTTTTATAGGTCTTGGATTGGTCGCTATTCCTACAGGAATCGTAGCCTCTTCATTAACCAAAGCACTTACTAAAAAATAAGGTGACTTAAAAATGCAAGAAGACTATTTAATTCCTCGCCTTAAAGAGAAAATTATAGATTCTAATGCACGTTCAATATATGTCAATGCACATCCTAGAAAAAGCATCAACAGAATCGATGTGTTATCAATGCAATACTTGAGGGAAAATCTAGATACACAATCCATTAGCACGAGTTTACTTTACAACCAAGCTTTTAAATATAGTTTTCCCATCAGGATTGCTTCTCTTTCAGAAAACAGAAATGCAAGACGACTTCTTCATTTATTACGTAGAAATAACGATTTTAAAAATGAATTGAATATCGATCCCTTTGCCATTGGATATCCACTAATTGAAGTAGCGGATGATAAAAAGAAACGGATTAATTCTATTCCCATATTGATTTGGGATATGACAATTGCAGGAAATTCAAAGCGAACGGGGAGTATTTCCCTTAGCAGAAAATCAAGTGATGGAATTTCAATAAACCCATCTCTGGTCAGCTTGATTAAAAGAAAATACAACCCTTCTTATGAACCTCCTATTTTAGAAGCAGAAACCCTAGTTTTTTCTTCAATCCTAGAAGTAATCAATACTATTTTATATTCTATAGGATGTATGCCTTTAAACGAAAATCACGCGTTTTATCCTTTAGATTATTTTGAAGAGACACTCCCTAAATATTCAATTACGCATAGGCCGAAACTAATAAATAATGGTGTTTTTGGGCTCTATGCAAGCTCCAAAGAATCTATTATTTCCGATTATACCCAATTAGAAAGAAAAGCGATTACTTGTCATTTCCAGATGACTCAAAACCTGAATGACACCCTGTATACTGGAGTCCCCCTAGATCATTCACAACAACGAGTCATCCGAACATTGAGAAAAGGGAGAAATACAGTCATTCATGGTCCTCCAGGAACTGGAAAAAGTAAAACACTTACCGCTATTATCTCTTATATTTTAAGCAAAGGACAAAGCTGTTTGATTGTTTGTGAAAAAAAAACAGCAATTGATGTCCTTTATGAAAACCTCAGCGAACTAGGATTTGAAGAGTTTTGTATCAATATTTCTGATGTCAGAAAAGACCGAAGAAAAGTAGTCAATAAAACGCGTGATCTAATTGCTGATATCAAAGGAGGAAATCAAATTTTTAACTTAAACCAAAAGAAGAAAAAAAACTATACGCGTACAGAACAAAAATTAATTTTTAAAAAAATTGAAAAAGTAAATGAAGTTATAAAGCTCATAAACAAAACAAAAAAGAGACTTAACAAACCCATTCTTGGTGAAATTCTCAATTATTCAGACTTAGTCATTGCGATTAAATCCGATCGATACAAGGCCTTGACTACTTCCCTTGATTTAAAATTAAATGAATTCACATTTGAAATAAATGAATACTTAAAACTAGAACCTTTATTAACCAACATAACACGAGTTTTTAACGAACAATTAAACCCTTATAATTCTTTTTACGAACACATAGAGGATGCCATTTTAAATCTAAATAAAGACTCTTTCGAGTTGCTGATTGATGAGATTCACTCCAGCTGTTTTTTGAAATTAAAAACTTTAGAGGATCGAATTGAAAAAGCCTTGATAGGGAAAAACAGTTTTGCTTTCAAGTATATGAATTACGTAGACTCGGAGGATAATGTATTGAAACAAATCCAAAAAGAATTTATTTATTACCTCAATGAAATTAATAAAAAGTCTCTTTTTAGTAAGAATTTCAAAAACCAAATTCAAGCGATCCCATTAAACAAACAGATCACTTTGGTTTCGAATACACTCCAACTTATTTTTGAAAATAAAAAAGACTTTGAATTCCTAAAATCATTTAACAAACAATATCAGGCACTTCATACAAATGAGCAACTACTTGTAAAAAGAGCAGGAACCATCAAAGATTTTAACACTACTTTTTTTGACTGGTATTTTTTGCATTTGTTAAACGGAAATGCAATCGACAACTTTGATTTCAATGGTTTTGAAAAGGGCTATTATGACATTGAAAATGATGTGAAACACGTCAATGATTTTATTCTCAATGACACCCATAATAGATTAAAAAGAAATCGTCTTAGGGGGATTTCAAAGTTCAATGACAGTGAAAAGGAGTTATCCATTGAACAATTTTTTTCTAAAAAAAGTACAACAACAAGAGTAAAACATTCTTTAACTAAAATCTCTAATCACGAATCGGGAATTTTGAAAACATTTTTTCCGGTATGTATGACTAATCCAAGTAGTTGTTCAAGTCTTTTTCCCTTAGAAAAAGGGTATTTTGATTATGTGATTTATGATGAATCTAGTCAGCTTAAAATTGAAGACACCTACCCTTCTTTACTCAGAGGAAAGGTGTCTATTGTTGCTGGAGACCTCCATCAATTGCCACCCATGGATTATTTTATGGAAAGTAAAGTGGATGATTATGAAACCGAAACAATAAAATTTAACAAAACCACATCCCTACTTGATTTTTGTATCACAGAAAACTTTAAATCCCATTATTTAGATATCCATTACCGTTCAAAACATCCGGACTTAATTAATTTTTCTAATGCTGCATTCTATAAATCTAGGTTAATCCCACAGCCCCCTCAAAATAAATACAAAGCGATTGAGTTTTATCCTTCCAATGGAAAATTCTTGAATCGTATAAATCGTATCGAAGCACTTGAAATTGTAAAATACATTGAAGATAAAATTCCCCTTGATAAATCAATTGGTATTGCAACCTTTAGTTTAAAACAACGGGAAGAAGTTTTGAATCAGATTGAATTACGATCCAAATCAAGTGCGCCTTTTTTTGTAAAAATGAATGCCTTAAAAGAACATGGGTTTTTTGTGAAAAATATTGAAAATATTCAAGGGGAAGAACGTGATATTATCATTATTGGGACTACATATGGTCTAGATCAAGAAGGTGTTTTCAAACAAAAATTCGGTCCCATTAACACAAAAAAAAGAGGGCATAAATTATTGAACGTAATTATTACTAGGGCCATA
>Ga0228609_1000477_pt1 | contig 19469 bp, 14 predicted proteins | sample 10DmetaG_FD_190068 | JGI IMG/M metagenome (GOLD analysis project Ga0228609, IMG submission 190068) | Seawater microbial communities from Monterey Bay, California, United States - 10D | ecosystem: Environmental > Aquatic > Marine > Coastal | place: USA: California | collected 2016-11-10 | reverse complement strand
TTATTATGCATAAAGAAACAGCCAATTATGGTCTGTTTGAATTTAGTCCTCTTGAAAGAGGTTATGGGATTACTGTTGGTAATGCAATGAGAAGAATCCTCCTATCTTCATTAGAAGGTTGGGCAATTACATCTATTCGAATTCCTAGTGTAGACCATGAGTTTTCTACCATCAAAGGAGTATTAGAAGATGTTACAGAAATTATTCTAAACCTGAAACAAGTTCGATTCAAGAAATTAATCGATTCAAATGATTCAGAAAAAATATTTGTATCCATCAAAGGAAAAGAAGAATTCAAAGCTGGTGAGATTGCGAGATATACTAATGCTTTTGAAATTTTAAATCCTGATTTTGTGATTTGCACTATGGAACCATATGTGAATCTTGAAATTGAATTAACTGTTGAAAAGGGTAGAGGATATGTTCCTGCTGAAGAAAATTCAGTTGAAAATGCACCTATTGGTGAAATTGCAATTGATTCAATATTCACTCCAATCAAAAATGTGAAGTATCATGTTGAAGATTTTAGAGTTGAACAAAAAACAGATTATGAGAAACTCATATTTGAGGTAAAAACAGATGGTTCAATTCATCCAGAAGAGGCTTTGAAGGAAGCTTCTAAGATTATGATGAGACATCTTGTGCTATTCTCAGATGAAAGTATTCTTGAAGATACTCAAGTACACTCTCAGAAAAATGAAGTAGATGAAAATATGCTTCACATGAGAAAAATACTTAAAACCTCATTGTCAGATTTAGATTTATCAGTTAGAGCATACAATTGCTTGAAAGCTGCTGAAATTAGAACGTTAGGTGAGTTGGTAAGTTTCCATATTGAAGATTTATTGAAGTTCAGAAACTTTGGTAAGAAGTCGCTTACAGAATTAGAAGATTTTGTTAAAGATAAAGGCTTAAACTTTGGTATGGATGTTTCTAAATATAACCTTGAAGACGAATAATAGATAAAGAAAATGAGGCACGGGAAAAAATTCAACCATTTAGGTAGAAAAAAAGGACACAGAGAAGCAATGCTTAGTAATATGGCAGCTTCACTCCTTACACATAAACGTATATTTACGACAACTGCAAAAGCAAAGGCTTTAAGAGTTTATGTAGAACCTTTGATTACTAAATCTAAAGATAATACCACACACTCAAGAAGAGTAGTTTTTGGATACCTTCAAAGCAAGGATGCTGTGAATGAACTATTCACAACCATTGCTCCTAAGGTTGCTGACCGACCAGGTGGATATACGCGTATTCTTAAGACACACAATCGTCTAGGTGATAATGCTGATATGTGCATGATGGAACTTGTTGATTTTAATGAAGCAATGCTTGAAGCTAAATCTTCAAAAGTTAAGACTAAATCTGGTTCTAAGCGTACACGTAGAGGTAAGAAAACAGATAAACCTGCAGAAGCTACGGCTACCGAAACTGTATCAGCTGAAGAAGCTACACCTGTAGTTGAAGATGCTGTTGTTGTAGAAGAAAAAACTACTTCTAAAGAGGCATCTACAGAAGATGCACCAAAAAAGGAAGCTAAAGCAAAAGTTGCTGAGAAAAAACCAGCTGCTAAAAAGAAAGCACCTGCTAAGAAAGCGGCTCCAAAAAAAGAAGATAAAAAAGACGAAAAGTAATCTTCTTTTAATGATAAACTAAAAGAGGCTTCCAATTTTGGAAGCCTCTTTTTTTGTTATTGTTTCTTAATTTACTTAAAGTATCTAAAATCTTGCCCTGCTTTTAGAGAGCATATTGTATGATACATTAATTGAATGCAATTCTCAATATCTGTATATGCTACAGTCTCAACTGTGGTGTGCATGTATTTAAGGGGCAGAGATACTAAAGCTGAAGCTACACCAATGTCACTGTATGCAAATGCATCTGTATCTGTTCCTGTACTTCTGCTTGCCGCTTGTTTTTGAAGTGTTATCTTATTTTTATCAGCTACGTCAATGATATGCTGGAGAAGGTTATTTTGTACAGCTGGTCCAGTTGTTACCGCTGGTCCACCACCACACGATGTATCTCCCTGTACCTTCTTATTATACATGGGGCTTTGTGTATCATGAGTTACGTCCGTTACAATTGCTACATTAGGTTTTAATCTACGACTAATCATCTCCGCACCACGAAGCCCTATTTCTTCTTGAACAGAGTTTACAATGTATAGTGTAAAGGGAAGTTCTTTTTTGTTCTCTTTGAGCATTCTTGCTACTTCGGCAATCATGAAACCACCACCTCTATTATCAATAGCCCGTGCAACAACATACTTTTTATTAAGTTCCATCATTTCAGCATCAAAGGTGACCACTGTTCCAACATCAATTCCCATGGCAAGTACTTCCTTTTTATTGGCAGCACCCACATCTATAGTAAGGTTTTTTAATGAGGGTTTTTCCTCTCTTTCTCGATTACGAACATGGATGGCAGGCCAACCAAACACTCCATCAACTTTTCCTTTTTTGGTGTGGAGTTTTACTCGCATGCTTGGAGCTATCTGGTGATCACTTCCACCATTTCGGATGACGTAGATATATCCTTTCTCATCAATATAATTCACAAACCATGCAATTTCATCAGCATGAGCTTCTAACACTACTTTGTAATCTTTACCTGGATTGACAACACCAACTACAGACCCATAAACATCCACCTCATAATTATCGATGTAAGGCTTCAGATAATCTAGCCAAACCTTTTGTCCTGCAGTCTCAAAACCAGTAGGTGCATTAGCGTTTAAATAATCACGTAAGAATTTTTTACTTTCTTTTCTCATGGCGTCAAAGTTATTGCATTGAACCTAGATGAACAATGTCTGTTTTTGATTTTTCATTTATGACGAAAATCATAGGTGTTTATGACCAATGTCATGTTTTAGATTGAGATACTTTTTCAATTGTTCTCGAGAATTGTATGTATTATGGGAAACACAAGACACAAGACACAAGACACAAGACACAAGACACAAGACACAAGACACAAGCATTTAGCTTATTATTTTTTCTTTTTTTTTATTGCACTGTTAATGGACAAACCGATGGTCAAGTATTGACCCTAGTTCAAGGAGGAGCAAGTTGGGCAGATGCTTCGGGAGATGGTATTTATTCGGGTAATGGAACTACACCAACAGATTTAGAAGTAACAGTTTTAGATAGTTTAGAGTTTGATGATGGGACTTTGTTTATAGATGCGGTAGATCATAGAATAGGAATTAATGAAGACGATCCAACCTCCACCCTCCACACCAACGGCTCAGTAGCATATGCGGTAGATAATTTTACAGCTACATCCACAAATAGTTATGACATGGGTGATGATAATTATTTGTTATTAGCAAATACAGCTAATTCCGATGCAGTTATTAACCTTCCTGCAGCAAGTACATGTGAAGGAAGGGTTTACCAATTCATTAAAACAGATGTTAATAATTCACTAGATTTTAATAATACAACTATTAGAACATCACCTACTGCCACTCAAACGATCTGGAGCGGTCCAAGCAGACAATTGAAAGTGATATCTACAGGAACTGAATGGTATCTTTTATTTTAACGATGACTATGTAAGGGTATGATTTCCACATGACGAAAATCATATGCATTTATGACGAATATTACATTTTTGATTAGAGTGTTTTTTCAATTGAAGTAGAACATTGTACTTGTATGAAAGTAGTAAGATTAATAATGGGTTTATTTTTGGTTTGTTCTTTTTCTCTGTTAAATGCTCAGAACAATGGTAATAATAATGGAAAAGGAAATGCTCAGAATAATGGTCAAAGTAATGGAAGACAAACAAGCCAAACTACCTCGGCTACAGATGGTCAAGTGCTAACTCGAGTTAATGGAGGAGCAAATTGGAGTAATCTAAATATTAATGGCTCAGTAGTATATGCGGTAGATAATTTTACAGCTACATCCACAAATAATAGTTATGATATGGACGAGACTAATTACTTATTACTAGCAAATACGTCTAATGTTACAGCTGAAATTAATCTTCCTGCAGCAAATACATGTGAAGGAAGGGTATATCATGTAATAAAAACAAGCACTTTAAACTCTCTACTTTTTTCAGAGAATATTACTACGGAACCGTCCACAACAAGAAACTCTTTTTCAGGAACTAATGTTCAAGTTAGAATAATATCTGCTGGTGGGCAGTGGAGAATTTTGGAAGTAAGATATTAGTGATATTGTTGATATTACCCTTTAAAAATCTTTCCCACCAACTGCTTAACCGAAATGGTCAATCGATCGGTGAGGTAGTACATTACAGGTACGATTACCAACGTCAAAAAGGTAGAAAAAATCAAACCATAAATAACAGCCCATGCCATGGGTCCCCAGAAGTCTGCATTCTGTCCACCCCAGTATAGCTCTGGATTTCCGCTACTTAGTAAACCTACGAAATTGATGTTTAGCCCTATAGCTAACGGGAATAATCCAAGTACAGTAGTAATTGCCGTCAGCAAAACAGGTCTTAGTCTAGTTCGGCCAGATTCGATAATGGTTTCTTTTATTTCTGAAATGCTAAGTACTTCCTTTTGATCCATTCCTTTGGCTGCTTTTTTTCTTCGTCTAAGTAGGTTTGTATAATCAATTAGAACAATTGCATTATTCACCACAATACCAGCCAGGGATATAATTCCTATGCCAGACATCATGCCCGAGAATGTAGTCTGAGTAATTGAAAAGGCTAAAAATACGCCTACAGTACTCATAACAACAGATAATAAAATGATGAACGGTCCAGCTATGGAGTTGAATTGAGAAACGATAATTAGGAAGATTAGAAATACAGCAATCAGCATAGCTCCACCAAGAAAAGCCATTGACTCTGCTTGCTCTTCTTGTTCTCCTGTAAATTTAAATTCATACCCATCACGAATTTCATGATCAGCCAATAAGTCTTTATACTGAGCTACAAGCTCATTGGCATTTCCACCTTCTTCTACTTCAGAATAGATAGAAATGACACGATCCATATCTTTACGTTTTATGGATCCATAGGTAGAGTTGTAATTTGCTGTTGCTACAGCAGAAATAGGTACTTGACTTATTTGACCATTTGCAGGGTTTCGGAATGTTATTCTAGTATTCAGTAGATTATTCAAATTGTATCTGTATTCGTCTTTGAATCGCAGTTGGATTTTATAATCGTCTTCACCTTGTTTGTACTTTGATATTTCCTTGCCAAGCAATGCAGTTCTGATCGTTCCAGCAATTTGCATGGTACTGAGTCCAAATCTTCGTGCTGCTTCTTGATTAATAGAAATTTCGAGCATCGGCTTACCTAATTCTAAGTCTGTTTTGAGTTGGTCGACTCCTTTTAGATTAGCGTCTTCCATCTTCTTTTTAATTTTTTCAACTTCTTCGATTAAGGTTAAGTAATTTTCTCCTTTAACCTCCACGTTGATTGGCTTACCAACAGGTGGTCCCATATTATCTTTACCAACGGTAATTTGTGCTTTTGGAAAATCTTTAGTTGCGTCTTTTATGTTGCTCATGATATCCGATGTATTTACATCAGATAAGAACACACGCTTTTCATATTCGAAGAATGATACTGTAATACGAGCTTTGTTAGGAGAAGACCCCATGCTTGGAGTTCCTCCGTTTGGATCGGCAGTTTTTTCACCAACTTGAGTTAATATAGCTTCAATAATGACGCTATCTTTTTGTACAGCTTTGGTAATTCTGTTTTCTAATTCTTTAGAGATATCATTGGTTGTTTCTATGTCTGTTCCAAGAGGTGTCTCAATAAATACGTTTACATAATTGGGTTGATTGTCTGGGAAAAATACAATTGGTGGAGGATTTAGTGCAAAAGTCATAATGGAGACTATAAAGACTACAATCATACCAATCATAAATAGAATGGGTTTCCATCCAGTAAGAGCATATTTGATGAACTGAGCATATTTATTTTCGATGCGAGGCATCATCTTTTGCATGAACCAGTTTCCGCCTGGAGTAAGTCCATATCGGTTAAGGGTAGATATAATTACGGCAGCTAAAAATAGTCCTCCCCAAACACCAGCAGAGGCGATGTAGAGTAAAATTGATATAATAAATAGAATACCATTTCTTATCCAAAATTTAGGTTTTGCGGATCGTTCAGAGTTTCCAATTTTTATTAAATCAGAGGTAAGTACTGGGTTTACAACAAGAGCAACAAATAGCGAAGAGGAAAGAACAATGATTAATGTAATAGGTAGGTATTTGAAAAACTCACCCATCAAACTTGGCCAAAACATGAGCGGAATAAAAGCTGCGACAGTAGTAGCTGTTGAAGCAATAATTGCAGTAGCAACTTCACCTGTTCCTTCTTTAGAGGCTTGATCTTTGGTTTTTCCTTTTTCGGAGTATAGTCGATAGACATTCTCGACAATTACAATTCCATTGTCAACCAGCATCCCAAGAGCTAGAATTAAGGAAAAAAGAACCATCATGTTCAGTGTAGTTCCACTGAAATTTAAGATTGCTATCCCCATGAGCATACTCAATGGTATGGCTATTCCTACAAATAATGAGTTTCTTACTCCCAAGAAAAAGACGAGTACACCTACTACTAAGAGAACACCCATGATTATGCTGTTCTCCAAATTAGTAATCATGTTTTTGGTCATTTTACTTTGGTCATTTGTGATGACAACATCTAGATCTTTTGGGAAGATTCCAGCTTTAGCTTTTTTAACAATATTTTGAATACTCGCTGCTGCCTCAATTAGATTGCCCCCACTCTTTTTCTTGATATCTAGAGTCACAACAGGATTACTATTTAATCTGGCGTAACTAGTAGCTTCTTTCTGGCCAAAGTTCACAGTTCCGATGTCTCGCAGATAGACGATGTTTTGAAACTCATTTTTGATGATAATATTTTCAAGATCTCTCCAGTCTTTAAACTCCCCGTCAATTCGGATATTTCTTCGAGTAATATTTGATCCTTCGATACTTTTAATATCGCCACCAGACATGGTTACATTTTCATTTACGATGGCACTTTCTACATCATATAATGAAATTTCTAAAGCCTCCATTTTTACTCGGTCTATAGATACTTCAACTTCTTCTTCCGAAAGTCCAGTAATATCTACCGAAGAAATAGCTGACAAGTTTTCTATTTCATCTTGAAGGTATTCAGCATATTCTTTGAGTTTATTTTGAGGATAATCACCAGATACATTTACGTTCATTACCGGAAATTCAGAGAAGTCCATTTCCATGACGCTTGGGTCTGCTGGTAAATCATTAGGTAAATCAATTTTTGCACGATCGATAGCATCTTTGACCTCTAATACCGCTTTCTCTCCCTTAACACTCAGCTCAAATTCTGCTACAATGATTGAAAAATCTTGAATATTAGTACTAGTAAGTTTCTTGAGTCCAGATATCGTATTGATTTCCTTTTCAATAGGTCTGGATACCAAGTTTTCCATATCCACTGGTGAATTACCAGGATAGGCAGTATTGATGTAAACAATGGGTTGTTTAACTTCAGGAAAACTTTCTTTTGGCATAGAATCATAACTATTAATACCAATAAAAGTGATAATACCAATGATAACATAGACTGATATTTTGTTATTAACAGCCCACGATGAAAGCTTGAATTCTTTTATAATCTCGTTGATTTTTTTTGACATGATTTTGATTTAAATTATTCAGTAATAATTTTTACTTCATCGCCAACAATTACTGAGTTTACACCTTCAGTTATCACCATATCGCCAGGGGCAAGTCCTGATTTGATGATTGTTTTGTTAGGGAATTGCTTGTCAATTTGAATGATGCTTTTTTGAACAATTCTCTTATTACCATTTGTTTTTATAGTATAGATGAAGTGCTGCCCATTGGCTACTCGAATCAACTTTGTAGGAACGCTGATTGCGTCATTTGCTTCGTAATCGTGGGCAGTTATCATTGCTAATAGATTAGGCTTCATCATTTTGATGTACTTGGTTGGTTTTACATAGAATGAAAAAGTTCTGTTGTTTGGATTAATCACATTGCTTATGGCAGATACTTTTTCAGTGGTGTTTAATTGAATGGATGGAAAAGAGAGACTAACTTCTTGTCCGACTTTTAATTTGCCCAAATAAGTTTCGGAGGCAGATGCTACAATTTTGATTTCACTCAAGTTTACGATACGAGCCACAGGCCCACCAGTCATACTTCCAACAAATTCTCCTTCATTGGCCATGACTTCATCAACAGTACCACTGATTGGAGAACGAAGCGAATATTTTCCTAGTTGTGTTTGTGCAGTTTGGATAGCATTTTGCAATTGTTCATATTGATTTTTTGCCTGAAGGTACTGCATTTCACTGCCTATATTTTGATTCCACAGACGCTCTTGTTTTTCGAAATTGAGTTTTGCAAGTTCCATGCTCCCCTCTAATTCGTTTATTTGAGCATTTGCTGTGCTACCGTCTAATGTTGCAATTACTTGACCTTTTGAGACTTTTTGACCTTCCTTAATATGTAGACGAACAATTTTTGCAGGTACCTCAGGCGAAACGAGTACATTTCGATCCGATTCGACAATACCTTGGACTTCAAATGGATTTTTGAAAACACCTTTTTTTATTTCTATTGCCATTACTGCAATAGCATTATCTCGTGCATTAGTATCTAACGACTGAATTTCTCGTTTGAGATCCAATATTTCTTTTTTAAGTGTAACTAGATCTTTCTCTTTTTGAGTTAGTTGTTCTTGTTTCTGTTGAATTTCAGTTATGTCTTTTTTGCCACATGCTGTAGCTAAAATAATTATGAGTAGGGTGGATATATTTTTCATGTAGATGTGATTAGTGTTTTATGATTGATGTTTTATTAGTTATAATATACCGTATGCTTTTTTTAAGTTTACATAAGCAATATTTAGTTCGTATAAGGCATTTAGATAATTAATTTTGGCTTGTGTGAACTCATTATCTGCTGTAATCATTTCAAAACTGCTACCAACACCCTCTTTAAATTTTAGGGAAGTTGTTTTATAAATATCTTCAGCAAGCTTTTTATTTCGTTTTTGAAGTTCAAGCGTTTTTTGAGCCTCTTCGTATGCATTTTTAGTTTGATTTAGTTCTAAGTCTATGCCCCTTAGAGCTTGAATTCTAGTGTTTTCAGTTTTTTTGATTTTTATCTTGACTTGATCAATTTTTGATTTTTTATAGAAGCCATCAAATAGGGGTAGTTTAAGTCCAACTCCATACCTGCCATTTTCATACCAATCGTTTCCTAGGTCAGAAAACTGATCTTCGACAGAAAACGTACTTGAACCATACGAAAAGTTGCCATATAAACTGGGCATATACCCTACTTTGTATCTTTTTAAATCGAGTTCGTTTAATAGTTGTTGCTGATCCAACATTTTTATTTCTATTCGGTTAAGAGGATCAAAGTTTGAAGAAGAAAGGTTATTCTCGACAGTTGAAGGTAACGGAGTGGTTAGCTCTATTTTTTGATTAATATTTATCCCAATTGTATTTAATAAAAGTTGTTGAGTAAGTGTAGTTTGATTAGTTATTCGAGTCAAGGTTACATCCAAATTAGAAACTGCAAGAATGATTCGATCGACGTCTAATTTTTCTGCAAAACCAGCCTTGTACATTGCTTCAGTTTCGGATTGAAGTTGTACCATATTTTTGTAACTTGTTTTCAGTTGTTCTAAGTTTTGCTCTGCAATTAATGCCATGTAATAAGCCTTGGCAACTGCTTCTTTTACATCAATTTCAGTTGCAGATGCACTTAGTTCGCTAATTTTTACAAATTCAGAAGATGCTTTTACACCAAGAAAAAAAGTTCCATCAAATAGCAATTGGCTCACTCCAATGCTTGCATTAGCATTAAAAGGAACCCCAAATTGAACAGCTATGTTTGTGCCAGGTTGACCCACAAAATCTCCTGGGATAATTTGAGTCGGAACTTCAAAAGTGTGATTGAAGTCAGCATTTCCATCAATCTGAGGTAACCCAATAGATAACACTTCACTCACCTGGGTTCTTGCGTGTTTAACGTCTAGACTCGCATTCAATAGTTGGGTATTTTTCTGTTTGGCTAATGTAATGGCATTATCAAGAGATAAAGATAGCACCTCAGAGTTTTGGCAAAATCCAATTAGGCCGTTAGCTACAATAATTAGAGATAATAGATATTTCATGATTGGTCTGTTATTTCTTTGATGTGTTGTGTTAAGTATGTTCTTCCCTGTTCTGTACATATTCCGTGTAAGTGATAGCTGACCATTTGAAAATGTATGGTCTGAAACTGATAATTGTTTTCTGCAGACGTAAATTGTTTAACCATACCACTAACTAAAGTAATGTACATGAGAGCTATAATCTCTGCATTAATATCTGAGCGAAAAAGCCCAGATTTAATGCCATGTTTTATATTGTTCTTTACTGTATCCTTAAAATAGTCTGTTCTGAATTCTTCCATTTTTGCCCATTGATCAGGATAAAATTTTTGCATATCATAAATCATGGTAGGATTTAGGTTTTTTTTAGACTGACTAATGTATCGACTAAAATCAATCATACGCTGTATAGCATTTTTATTGCTACTAGCATATTTTTTTAACGTTGTTTTTTCAAAGTTGATTTTTTCTTCAATAACTCGATTCACCAAGTCTTGTTTGTCTTTAAAGGACTTGTATATAGTCTTTTTACTAATATGGAGTGCCTGTGCAATGTCATCCATGCTAACACTTTTGATGCCAATACGCATAAAGAGTTGTTTGGCCTCTTCTAATATTTTGCAAGATCCACTCAAAATTTACTGCAAATTATAATTGGAAACTATAAAAACACAAATAGTTTCCATAGTTTTATCGGATATTTTAACCATTTTGTCTTATTTGACATATTTCGTTTGATCGAAAACAAAAAACTGGGTCAATATGATTCAACATACTCGGACATTATTTACTTTCGTGATGTGAAAAAAAACACATCGTTTTTGGTTGGATTAGCTGGAGGCAGTGCATCAGGCAAAACCACTTTTATTCGTCAGATTAGCAAAGAATTTGGTGAGAATCAAGTGTGTGTTATTTCTCAAGATCATTATTATAAAGGGCTATCTGAACAACTCAGGGATAAAAATGGTATTGTGAACTTTGATCACCCAACAGGCATTGACTTCAAACGCATCAAGAAAGATATTAGGAAACTTCTTAAAGGTCAGACGGTTCGCATTGTTGAATACACATTCAATAATCCAGATGTTTTTCCAAAACAAATCGTTTATCAACCAGCACCTATTATTTTATTAGAAGGTCTTTTCGTATTTGTGGACAAGGGGTTGAACTCTATGTATGACTATCGTTTGTATATTGATGCAGATGAAGATGTAACCTTAGATAGAAGGTTAAAACGAGATACCACAGAACGTGGTATGACTCATGAAGAAGTGATGTATCAATGGGATAATCATGTGAAACCTGCCTACGATCAATTTCTAAAACCGCACAAAGATGAATCAGATTATGTGATTCAAAATACAGATAATTTTGACGATTGTCTTAGTCATGTAATTGCTAAATTTAAGGAAGTAATAGTTTAAATATTATAACTTAAAATGTACTCTTTTGAAAGTCTAAATTCAACCTAAACTTTAATTGTTAAGTTCCACTATTACTACTAAATTTGCCGTCTTTGAAATTTTTGAAAAAATCTAATAGAAACTAGATAAATATGAACAACAAAGGATTTATCCAATTTATTACTGTACTGCTTTTATTAGCGAGTGCTTACCAGCTTTCGTTTACTTTCGTTACGAATTCTGTAGAAAAATCTGCCGCATCAGAAGCTGCGTCAATGTATCCTAATTCGACGGTCCAAAAAGATAGTTTTGAGCATCGTTATTTAGATTCGATGTCACAAGAGAAAGTATTTCCTGGATTGGGATTTACTTACCAAGAGTGCAAAGAAAATGAACTTAATCTTGGACTTGACTTACAGGGTGGAATGAACGTGACTTTGGAAGTAGAGACACCTGCAGTAATCGAGGCTATGGCAAATAATACTACTGATCAAGCTTTTTTAGCTGCATTTGAAAAGTCAAAAAAGGAATATTTAGGTCAACAAAATTTTGTTGATCTTCTTGCTAAAAACTACAATGCAGAAAATCCTGATGGTAAAATTGTTGGTATTTTTTACGGCAAAGGACTCAAAGCGGAGTTACCAAACGAATATAACTCTAGCAATGAAGAAGTATTTGGTTACCTTAAAAGAGAAAGTGAAAGTGCTATAAGTAGAGCATTTGAAATTATCAGTACGCGTATAGACAAGTTTGGAGTAGCACAGCCTAATGTTCAACGTTTAGATAACGGTAGAATATTGGTTGAGTTACCAGGTGTTGATGATCCACAACGTGTAAGAGATTTATTGCAGAGTTCTGCAAAACTTGAATTTTGGAAAGTGTTCCCGAATTATAAAGGTTTTGAGTACTTGGAGCAAGTTAATAAGATTGTGTATGGAGTGAATCAACTCAATAATATAGGTGATGAAGATGCTCAAGAAGATGAACAACAAGTTGAAGATGATACCACTAAAGGTAAAGATGGTGATTTATTCGGAGATGATTTATTGGCATCTAATGATTCGCTCGGAAACGATTCAGTTCAGAAATCTCGAGAAGAAATTCAACGCGAAAACCCAGTTTTAAGTAAGTTGGTTCCTAATGTGGCTAATGAAGGTAAAAATTGGGCTCAATCAGCAGAAATAGGATATATTGATGTGAACGATGTTGAGGATTTTAAAACATATTTTGCCAGAAAAGATGTTTTAGCTGCTTTGCCGTCTAATTTGTATTTCAAATTTGGCTTTAAGCCTATAAAGATTGAGGGTAAGGATTTTATAGCTTTATATGCCCTAAAAAGTGGCAGGGGTGGTCAGCCGGCTTTGGCTGGTGATGTTATCACTGACGCACGACCTACTCGTCAGGATGATCTTAATCTTGCAGTAAGCATGCAGATGAATCAAGAAGGTACATCTGTATGGAGAAGAATAACAAAAGAGGCATCATCTAGTAGCCCCAAAGAGTGTATTGCTGTAGTATTGGATGATCAAGTATATAGTGCTCCAACCGTTCAGGGTGAAATACCCAATGGGAGTTCAGTAATTACCGGAAACTATGAGTTGGATGAAGCTACTGACTTGGCAAATATTCTAAAAGCGGGTAAGTTGCCTGCTCCTGCTAAAATTACAGGAGAGACTACTGTTGGTCCTACATTAGGAGCTAGAGCCATTAACGCGGGTCTTATTTCACTTGCTGTTGGGTTTTTGTTGGTCATCTTTTTTATGATTATTTATTACGGAAAAGCAGGTTTGTATGCAGATATCGCATTATTGGTAAATCTTGTATTTATTATAGGTGTTTTAGCTGGATTACATGCGGCTCTCACACTACCAGGTATGGCTGGACTTGTACTAACCATTGGTATGGCTGTGGATGCTAACGTTCTGATATTTGAACGTATTCGAGAAGAATTGCAAGCTGGGAAATCTTTTAAGATGGCTATCAAAGACGGTTACTCTGGAGCTTATTCATCCATTATTGATGCGAATATTACAACTATCATTGCAGGTGTTATTTTATGGGTACTAGGAAAAGGTCCTGTGATGGGATTTGCCGTTATATTGGTAATAGGTATCTTATCATCATTGTTTACTTCAATATTCTTAACAAGACTATTAATAGACAACGACATTAAGAAAGGTAAAGAAACATCATTTTACTCATCAATGTCTGAAAAAATTGGACACAGACTCAATACGATTAACTGGAATTTTATCGGGAAGAGAAAAACATTCTATATTATTTCGTCCATTTTAATCATTGGAGGTATTGCCTCACTTGTGACCAAAGGGGTTTCCACCGGAGTTGACTTTAAAGGAGGATGGAGTTATGTTGTAAATGTTGAAGATGCTTCAACAGCTCAAATTAAGGAGGCATTGACCGCTAAATTTACAGATGCTAACACGGAGGTTAAAACCTACGGTTCAGCAAATCAGTATAAAGTGACTACTTCTTATATGATTGATAACAAAGATGCTGATGCTGGTGCAAAAGTGGAATCAGCCTTGGTTTCAGCTTTAGGTTCCTATAATGTAACAGGAGGTGATATATTATCTAGCAGTAAGGTAGGACCAACTATAGCTAAAGATATCACTGTTCGATCTACTTGGGCGATTGCTTTGGCAATCATAGGAATGTTCTTGTATATCCTTGTTCGTTTTAGAAACGTTGGATTTAGTTTGGGTGCTACTACAGCCATTTTTCATGATGTATTGGTAGTCTTTTCGCTATATTCAATTCTGTGGGGGATTTTGCCTTTCGAATTATCTATTGACCAAGCCTTTATAGCAGCTATCTTAACAGTTGTTGGTTATTCTATCAATGATACCGTGGTTGTGTTTGACCGTGTGAGAGAATTCTTAGGACAAAACAGAAGAGAGTCAGACCAGTCTCAAGTTATTAATAAGGCAATTAATTCTACACTGAGTAGGACATTGATTACTTCACTGACCACATTATTGGTTATTTTAATCTTATTTGTATTTGGTGGAGAGGGACTCAAAGGATTCACATTTGCATTACTTGTAGGTGTTGCTGTGGGAACATATTCATCGGTTTGTGTGGCTACTCCAATTGTGGTAGACTTCATGAAACGATTCAAGAAATAACTGAAACTAATTTAATTACTATTACAAGCCTCTCTGCTAATTAAAGTAGGGAGGTTTTTTTTGTTCAAAAATCATACGCAATTATGACAATTTATTATGCTTTATGAGTGGGTGATATGATTAGTTTATTTTAAATTTGTAGTGTTAAAATATTAATGTTTATCAATCTGAGAACATAATTTTAATTTAGTTAAACAAAAAGCCCTTAAAACTTCGTTTTGAGGGCTTATTTTTTTAAATAATTTTAGAAAACCATAATTTGGCTATCTCAAATAAAAAGCCCCAACGATTTGTTGAGGCTTTAAAATAAGTTCTTTAGGATTTTTGACTCTATTCTTTGACAATTTCCAAATCGCTCAAAAATCCTTTAAGGTTCATAATGATTGGTACATTCATTAAATCAGATCCCAATTCATTTGCAAGCATAACACTAACCCAGTCTAATCTGTAGATTACATCAAAAATAGATTGAAGTGTATATTCAGGGATTTGCATTGGTAATACTGTGTTATTATCTAACTCAAGGTGAGAGATAAGGAAATCAAATCGTGCTGCTACTCTTGGATTTTTGTTGGAGTATAACATGATAAAGTTTGTATCTAATTTGTCGGTATAACTTTCAATTGCATTATGATTAGCTTCGGGAAGTACATTTACAAATCCTTCTAGTTTTGAATTTTCTTGAAGTTGTTGCGTAAATCTTACAGCAACAGGAGCAAATTCTCTATCTGCTACGATGACAAACTTTTTTCGAATGGTATTTTTAAAGAAATTGAAGATTTGCTCACCGCTTTGCTTTTGACGGTCTCTGTTTTCTTCAAAATAATCTCTAATGTCTTGGATGATCGGTTGATGATCTTCACCTAGAAGTTCTCCAAAAATCATACTGATAAACCCTAGTCCTTGACCAACAGTCATTCGGGGTTGATAACCACCCTTTAGATCATATGTTTTTAGGTTATTTTGAGTTGCTAACTCTTTAAGCTTGCCACCACCTGTCATGATAATCATGGGGCATCCTAGTGTATTTGCCTCTTCAAATAATTGAAGTGTCTCTTCTGTATTGCCAGAGTATGAGTTTAGAATAACTAGCGATTTTTTACTAGCAAATTTTGGTAGATGATAGTCTGCAATAGTTTCAATTGGGATAGGGCATTTATCAAAAAACCAATTCTTTGCTAATACTGCTCCAATACCACTTCCGCCGAGACCTCCCATGATGATATTGTCAAATTGGTTGATGTTTAAATCATGGCTTGTGTAGTTGTCTAATACAAAGTCAAATTGCTCGGTAAAATTATCTAAAGACGATTCGTGTGTAATCATTTATTATTCTTAATACTTTTGTGGCTGCAAAAATAAACAGATAAACGGTTAACTTGTTTCCAATTATAGATAGAATCCAACAAAATGTCCGATACATCAAATAGCAAGGTTAAAATAGAAGAAGACGGTCTTTTTATTAGGTACACCTTTACAGTGGATGATGGACAAGAACCTCTTCGAGTAGATAAGTATCTTGTGAGTAAAATTGAACGTGCTAGCCGAAATAAATTGCAAGAAGCTATTGATCAAAAACATGTGATTGTTGACGGGAAAGCTGTCAAAGCTAATTACAAGGTAAAGCCCAAAAATTTTATTGAGGTATTGGTTGATAAAGAACCCAGTGAGCTAGAGGTTATCCCACAAGATATTCCGTTGGATATTGTATATGAGGACGATGATTTAATGATAGTTAATAAAAAGGCTGGTATGGTAGTACATCCTGGTTTTGGTAATGAGTCAGGTACTCTACTTAATGCGTTGGCATATATTTTAGACACTAAGGCAACCCATCAAGGTAAGCGGCCATGGCTAGTTCATCGTATTGATAAAAATACAAGTGGATTACTTGTAGTTGCTAAAAATGATGAGTCAATGGCACATCTTTCTCAACAATTTAAAGACCATTCTATTGAACGAACGTATCAAGCATTGGTGTGGGGTAGCCTTAAAGAGCCAGAAGGTACTCTTTCTACAATTATTGGTCGGGATAAGTATGATCGCAAAAAGTTTGTAGTTTTATCTGAAGATGAAGATAGAGGTAAACATGCAATTACCCACTACAAAGTTTTAGAGGATTTTCTATACACTAGTTTAGTTGAATGTAAATTGGAAACTGGTCGAACACATCAGATTAGAGTGCATATGAAACATTTGGGGCATCCATTGTTTAGTGACGATCATTACGGGGGAAATCGGATTTTGAAAGGTGTAGTATTTAGTAAGTATAAACAGTTTGTAGACAACTGTTTTAGTATATTACCTCGGCAGGGCTTGCATGCAAAATCTTTAGGTTTTCAGCATCCCTCTACAAAAAAATGGATGCAATTTGATTCCGAGTTGCCACATGATATGCAGACCGTAGTGGACAAATGGAGAAATGCCTCTATTACTTACGGGTTTTGATTATCTATTAAAATAACTTCTTTTAACCAATAGTTTCCCCATTGTATATTCTTGAACAGTGACCAAAAAAGGGAAATCCGTAAATGAAGCAAAATAGCGTTCGGTGTCTTCTACAATTAGTTGACCACGTTTGTCATGTAAAGAATTACCCATTTGAAAAGACCCTTTACGATGTAAATTCAGCTTCATGGGTTTTCCTTTAAAAGGAATGACCTCAATACTCATGAACGGAGTCGAATTTTTTATTGAATCTTTTTGTTCTAGTTTAAGATATTCAGCATAGCCTTCAAAGTTTTTGAACGAAAACAAGGAAAAATAACTTCTTGCAGCGGATTGAGATAAATTTACTACACGAGGAATAATATCGTAAAAAGAATCTGACTTAGTTATTTGAAAAGATTCTGACGTATCATAAATATGATCAACTTTTATGGTTTTTATTTGATCGGATGAAAAATCAAAAACGGTTTGATCAAACCAGTCTTTTTCATAAGTGCTAAACTTAGGTTCTAATAAATTAGCGAAACCAAAAATATGAGCTTCGTAAGGAGTATTTGATCCATTAATGTGGATGTAGGTTGATGAACGATCTGGGTTTGATGAACCCACATAATAATCTCGGATACATTCATTTTTTTGAAAAATCTGAACATGTATAGAATGTCCTACCATTTTTCGTATAACATTTTGCTGTGCAGTTTTTGCTACAGGTCCTTTAATTCGAATGTTTTTAATGGTTTCATTTAAAAGAGATTCAATTTTAGGTTTGAAGGCTTTGAGTTTTTCATTGACATACCAAAAGCCATCTTTTTTTGATAAAATGACTTCATTTCCTTGTCGGTCTTTCAGTTTTATGCGAGTAATATCTTCTGTATTTTTAACAGCAAAATGGCTGATATCTCTGAAATTACTCTCTCCTTTATCGTTATTAATTTTCCACAAGCATATTATGCCAACTAAAGCAACAAAGGTTAAAATTATTAATTTTCTCATTTTGTATAAGTTCAAATAAACAACGCTTTTCATAAAATGTAGCAATTGGTCTTAGATAATTAATGGTATACTTTTTAGGGTTTAAATCTGTTGTGAGATACTTTAAAAGAATAATATGGTTGAACCATTAATTCCATCTGGTTGTTATAACTTTGAAGTTGTGAAAAACGGACTTAAGCATCTAAAAAAATTTATTTCTGAACATGAAGAGAATATAATTGTTTTGGTGGACAAGCACACCTATGCATCATGCTATCCTCTATTAGATTTGAATTTACCTCATATTTTAGTTCCCTATGGTGAGAATTATAAAAATTTAAACAGTTGTGAATATATCTGGAAGAAACTTGTTGAACTCAATGCAAATAGGGAAACTACACTGCTTTGTTTAGGTGGAGGAGTCTTATGTGACATGGGTGGTTTTGCAGGGAATTGTTATCAGAGAGGGATGTCTGTAGTATTAGCACCTACCAGCTTACTTGCTATGGTTGATGCCAGCGTAGGAGGTAAAAACGGTGTTGATTTTTTAGGGTTCAAAAATTATATAGGCACATTCAGTAAACCAAGTCAAACGTTCATATGTCCTGAATTTTTGGATTCGTTGCCTTATTTGGAATTGGTTAATGGATATGTTGAGATGCTCAAACATGGTTTGATAGCTGATCAATCACATTATGATCGAGTTAAGCTATTTTTTCTGAAAGAAAGACATGAATTGTTACCTCAATTGATTTATGATTCAATAGGTATTAAGACTCAACTTGTTGAAGAAGATTTCAAAGATTTAGGGGTTAGAAGGAGGCTTAATTTTGGTCATACAATAGGTCATGCAATAGAAGCGAATAGCCTAAGTGTAAGCGAGGAAAATGAGGCCTTGTCTCATGGAGTAGCTGTGGCATTGGGAATGGTAGTTGAAAGTTATATTAGTTATAAAATGATTGGACTTCCCTCAGACCAATTGAATGAAATATCAACAGTTCTCAGTGGTATCGTAAAATCGGTTTATGATGAAATCCCAGATATAGATGAATTGATGCCTTATCTGAAAAGAGATAAAAAGAACCATAATCATTTAATCAATTGTACCCTAATTAAGCAGATAGGTGAAGGTGATCACGATTATGAAGTTGAGGAAGGCTTGATCAAGGCAGGTTTAGATTATTTGAAAAGTTTAAAATGATTCGATTATCGAATAACAAAAAACAGTTGTTTGGAGAGGTTCTTTTGCCTAGCTCAAAGAGTGTCACAAATCGAATGTTGATACTTAAAAAACTCTACGAGCCAAAATTAATTTTAAATAACATATCAGAGGCAAATTATTCTCAAGTTT
>Ga0228609_1000472_pt1 | contig 19528 bp, 17 predicted proteins | sample 10DmetaG_FD_190068 | JGI IMG/M metagenome (GOLD analysis project Ga0228609, IMG submission 190068) | Seawater microbial communities from Monterey Bay, California, United States - 10D | ecosystem: Environmental > Aquatic > Marine > Coastal | place: USA: California | collected 2016-11-10 | reverse complement strand
AAGGCCTCCAAACTTCTTACGCCAGTAATAATAACTCTTATCTGAAATCCCAGCTTTGCGACACGCACTCACAACGTCCAAACCATCGTGCAAATGAACATCAATCTCGCGCAATAACTTCAACACACCTTCATCAGAATAACGCTTCCGAGCCATGTTTCCTTACTCCCTATGCCAAAATATACTGGCACAGTTCTAGGGGGCTAAGACAGCATCAACATCAGTTATGTGATTTGTAGTCATGATGTGTATTACGTGATCGCGCTCTGTTATGAAGCTCTTCAGGCTTTTTTGATAATCGGATCGGAGGTTATCTATTTCGTCAAGAATGACGTAGTGTTTTTTTGATAGATTGAAGGAAACGGAAGTCGGCATTGCCGTTTCAAGAGTTTTCTTAGGGTTATCGACAGAGCAAGAAATGAAGCTTACAAAAGGCAACCCGTCAAAGTCACTGTCGAATTGATGTGCATTTAAGTCACTTAATCGATGTGCTTCAATCAATTTGGGCAAAAGTTTTGCGAGTTCTGTTTTTCCAGTGCCGTATTTGCCGTGTAAAATAATTGATTTCTTTGCGGGAGATGGGAATGTAAGCTCATTTGTTGCCAGCATTTCCAGCTTTCTAATGTAGTTTACATTGTCTGCTATAAAGTGAGAGCATTGATTTGGCTTTGTGGTTTCGTAGAAGTTCATGTTTCTATCCTATTGTAAAAAGTAATTTTGTAATAAAAGTAGCGTCACATAACATTTTGCTGAATAAGGTTTTTGCAAAACTGAATTTGCAGATTGCTGAACGCTACATCTGATCAAATTCTCTTTTCGTTGCGACAATAAAAGTATGGCAGATTCCAACTAACTTTTCACATGCCACAAGGTCGTGTTAAGCTCAGCAATGAGTAACAAAATCCACTTCAAGAAGAACGTGACTTACGATTGGATCCGTTACAAGGATGGATATTGGATCCCTCACCGTAAACGGGTTTATTTGTATTGGTTTAAGTACCTGCAACACGCTGAGAAGTCGTCAGAATATGAAGTCGATTGGAGTAAGTATGAAGGATGGGGCGGTGGAAATTCTATTTTAGATTTGAAGTTTGATGAATGGTGGGACGGGCACTGGGTCGAACTGTTCGGAACTAAAGATCGATCAGAAGCACCACGGTTTAGCATATCTACTAAACAGCCAAAGACAGAAGCATTGCGCTTATCACTTCTATGTTGGGAGCGGCGCAACGCACCCGTTTGGGGACGACGCGGTAATGCGCTTTCAATTGCGAAGCAAGTCTATGAATACGAATTAGGCATTAGTGGGGAAAAGCAGCCAAGGTATGGGGATGACGAGTTCACAGCGGGCAGCATGAATCCAGAAACTTTTAGCGTCTATGACGGCGATAATGGTTACATTTCCGATCCGCAACGCCTTCAATCAATCGTCAGCCGTTATATTAAAAACGCTAAGCGATATTTAAGAAACGTAAGCGTGGGGAAGTTTCCTTAGGAATATGTACCCCTTCTAAAAGACGTTTATTTCTCTATTATACTTTAATTTTTAATATTTAGCAGGGGTTTTAGTATGTTTTACTAATGATCTTTATTACTTAAAAATTCGTCCACCATTTCAATAGTTAAAACCGTTTGGTCTTAAATTATGTCTAAAGCAATTAACCAATCGTCTTGTCCTGGACCATAGGCGACATCATTAGGTATAAACTCTTCAATGTAATCCACAGCCGTAGCCGACTCAGTGTCGAATTCTTGTTGATTGGTAATAGAAAAATTTTCCCCGTCCAAGACCCACGCAAAGCTGCCGACATATTCATCGTTTAAATCGCGAGCATGCCCTACTAAATGATCAGAAAAAGACCCATCGGGTAAAATTGAACGGCTCATTAAAACATCGAAACTATTATCAAAAAGTGGTATTTTTTGTTCTAAAAATTCAATATCTATTGGCGAAGTATCTCCTGAAAATGTAACAGCGCTGAAGCCCTCCATTCCGGGTTCTACATTCTCACCATAAGAATAGGATAAGCTAATTGTCTCCGTTGAAGAAATTTTCAACTCTTCATTACCAATAAATGTAACTTTGTTTGTATCAGAAAGTGGTGTATTTTCATCATAAGTGGAAATATCATATGCAATAACCGAAAAAATTGCTCTTTCTGAGGGTACCTCAGCCGCTAAATTCTCTTCTAAATCGTAGGAAATTAGAGCATTTCCAGAACCTGGAGTATTTATTTCTGCCGTCGCTGCCGATGAAATTTGTTCTGGAACTAAATTTATAATAGATAATTCATTTTCTATATTTTCAGAAGAATTAAGGCTTGCAAGAGAAAATTGTTGGTTCAGGTTTTTAGTGGCATTAACTACTTTGGGCTGCAAAGCTATCAGAGCATTTTCTATTTCAGTCGAATAATTATTTTTAGAAATAATTCTTTCATAAATGGTCGTCAAAAATACAGTATCCAAAAAACTTATTGAGAAGTTACTGTCGAGTTGGCTCTCTATTACGTTATAGAGCCCTGAAAATGATTGCATAAAAGCTTCAGACGTCTCAATACCAGCACCAGTCAGCGCTGATGCATAAGATTTCGATGTCGCTATAAGTTGGTAGTTGGCAGAAACAACTGAATTTCTATCGGTATTTGCCCAGGCATCATCTAACGGATTATCTTCTAATAAACTATATGTCTCAGGCAACGTGAAGGCAGTTTTCACCTTCTCCTCGGAAAGGCTGGTGTATGCTAGGAGCGCCGTCAATGGAGAAATAACAGAAGCGCCTTGCGGAGCTGTGAGCGTCTGCCCCGAAATAACCTCACCTGATATTACATCTGTCGTTGTTTGATCAGTAAATAAAAACACAGTTTGAGTGGAGGTATCAATGTTGAAAGTAGCTATTCCGTCAGCATTAGTCTTACTACTCAATTCCCCAATATTGAATTCGGCATCTCCGTTTGTATCAATGAAAACCGTTGCATTTTCAAATGAACTATTAAATGTGCTAACATCAGCTGACTGGGAAGAACTAGTGTTGGATGCCGTTAAACTGCCAGCAGCTCCCCCTAAAAGCCCTAATCCACCCAAAATACCCCAGATGGAAAATGAACCGGTGTCTTCTGATCCACCTGATGCACCTAGTTCCGCAGTTTGGTATGACTCAGTATCAGGGTTCCAAAAAATTTCGGGGTGCTGAGAATTTTCAATAACCCAATTTTTATTTATTTGAATTGCGCCGGAGGTAGCAGAAATTACCGCATATTCAGGTACTAAAATTACTCTGCCATTATCCAAAACAATTTCAAAACCACCGCCTTTATAGTGAGTTGAGCTATCTGTGAAATTGTACTCTACAGACTGCTTACCAGTTAACTTGTAAGGCGATGTTTCATCATAGTGCGCGAGATAAACATTATCTCGAAAATTCTTGCCCGATGGAATGAGATCCATAGCATATTTTTCTAAAAAATTTAAATTTACCGTTAGGTAACCGTCCGAAAAGTTAAAGTGCCTTCCCTGAATTATTATCTGTGCGCCATTATCCTTTAAAACCTCCAGAGTATTTGTATTAATTAACGTAATTGAACTAATTCCAGATACGTTCGCTACTATATTTAGCCCCTCATCCTCTCCTAAGTCTTGGTAGTAAGCCCCAAGAGCCACCTCGCCATCGACAAAACTTTTGAGAACTAAATCTGGAGCGTTTTGTTTCAAAAATTTTGTGGAAATCAAGAGAGTGTTTTCTGTTCTGAGCAACTCAGTTTCCGGAACACGTATCCAAGAAGCATCAATAAGTCTTATCCAAAAATCATTATTTTCATCCACATAAAACCATGCAACTTTAGGGCTATGTGGAATTAAAAATGTTTTAGTTTCACTCGCCGATAGCTCAGACGTTGAAACTGCCGCAAATACGCCGAGCAGAGTAAACCCTAATCGCCTCTGGGTTCCCTTAGTTTTTTTAGTTTTGATAAGATTAATTTTCATCTTTGGCTACGGCTAGTATCACTATGAGAACATAATACGGTTTTAGACTTTAAAGAAAGACTTTTTTATTTATCAAAATTACAGCAAAGTGAGCCAATTGAGCACAGCCTTAAAACGACTCTACACCAATAAAATTCATTCACCAAAAGCTTTATAACACTTTATAACTTTTACTATAAATAAATAAATCCATTAAAAATCATCTAAGGTATTGATATCATGAATTTAAATGGTGAGCCGTGATGGGTTCGAACCATCGACCTACTGATTAAAAGTCAGTTGCTCTACCAACTGAGCTAACGGCCCACTAAGCGGCCTACTTAAAAACACCGCGAGGTGTGGTCAACCCCGAAAACAAAGAAAAACTCGCAATCTATGGATTCATTGCTCTGAGCGAGATATATCCTCGCTCATGAACAAATCTCTTACCCCTAACTGGCCATTTTTAAAAATGCACGGTCTTGGAAATGACTTTGTGATCCTAGATTGGCGCAAGGCCGCTTTAGATTTGCCTGCCACATTGATTACCGGTTTGGCCGACCGCCATCGTGGCGTAGGCTTTGACCAGCTCGCCGTCATAGAAAGCGGCACTGGCGATGCCCATTTAAGGTTTTTCAACGCCGATGGCTCGGTTTCGGCAGCCTGCGGCAACGCCACCCGCTGCATCGCCCGATATTTGATGGATGAGCTTGAAAAATCCAGCTTGCATCTCACAACGGATCGCGGCGCCTTGCGCGCGGAAACATCCCCCGATGGTTCTGTATCGATCAATATGGGGCAGCCGCTGCTCACATGGCAGGATATTCCGCTTTCTGAAGCGATGGAGACGCTTGTTTTGCCGATCAAAGGGGATCCAAGCGCGACAGGTATGGGCAATCCCCATTGTACCTTTTTTGTGCCGGATATCGCCGCAATCAACCTAGAAGCGGATGCAGCACCGTTTGAACATCATCCACTTTTCCCCGAACGCACGAATGTGCAATTTGCGCAGGTGATTGGCAAAGATCACATTCGAATGCGCGTCTGGGAACGCGGCGTTGGGGTAACGCTTGCCTCAGGCTCTTCGTCTTGCGCCACAGCCGTGGCGGCCGCGCGCCGCGGCTTGACGGGGCGCAGCGTTAAAATTGACGTTGATGGCGGCAGCTTACAGATCGATTGGCGCGAAGATGGGGTCTGGCTAACTGGGCCGACCATGCATGTCTTTTCAGGTCGTTTAACCCGTCAATTTCTGGACAGCCTGCGATGAGCCAAACGCCAAAAATCACCACATTGGGCTGCCGGTTAAACGCCTATGAATCAGAAGCAATGCGCGCCTTGGCCGAAGACGCCAACTTGGGCGATGCGGTGATTGTGAATACCTGCGCGGTCACTGCTGAGGCGGTTCGCAAATCACGTCAGGAAATACGGCGGTTGCACCGCGAAAACCCGACCTCAAAAGTAATTGTGACCGGATGCGCCGCGCAAATTGATCCAGACAGCTTTGCACAGATGCCCGAAGTAAACGCCGTTATCGGCAATAATGAAAAAATGCAGCCGGCGACATGGTCGACTATGGCGGGGGATCTGATCGGGGATACCGAAAAAGTCAAAGTCGATGACATTATGTCAGTGACCGAAACCGCGGGCCATTTGATTGATGGCTTTGCCACACGGGCAAGGGCCTATGTGCAAGTTCAAAACGGCTGTGATCACCGCTGCACGTTTTGTATCATTCCCTTTGGACGCGGCAATTCACGATCCGTACCCGCCGGCGTGGTGATCGAGCAAATCAAGCGGTTGGTGGATAAAGGCTATAATGAAGTTGTTTTAACCGGCGTTGATCTCACGAGCTGGGGGGCCGATTTACCCAGCGCCCCAAAACTGGGCGATCTGGTGATGCGCATCTTAAAGCTTGTTCCCGATTTGCCACGGTTGCGGATCAGCAGCATTGACAGCATTGAAGTGGATGAAAATCTGCTGACTGCGATCGCCACTGAATCGCGCTTAATGCCGCATTTGCATCTTAGCCTGCAACATGGCGATGATTTGATTTTAAAGCGCATGAAGCGGCGCCATCTGCGCGATGATGCCATCGCATTTTGCGAAACGGCGCGCAAACTGCGCCCCAATATCACGTTCGGCGCAGATATCATTGCGGGTTTTCCAACCGAAACCGAAGCGCATTTTGCCAATTCGCTGAAACTGGTGGAGGAATGTAATTTAACTTGGCTGCATGTTTTCCCTTATTCCAGCCGAGAGGGCACGCCAGCGGCGAAAATGCCGGCAGTGAAAGGCCCAGATATAAAACACCGCGCCGCCAAATTACGCGCGCTTGGTTCGCAAAAAGTTGCAGCACATCTCAAAGCCCAATATGGCAAAACCCATTCAATCTTAATGGAAAACCCCTCAATGGGGCGCACCGAACAATTCACCGAAGTGGTGTTTTCAACACCGCAAGCCGAAGGGTGCATAATATCCGCAAAAATCATCGGCATGCGGAACCAACAGCTGGTCGCCTGATGACCCCCAGATGCACCGCGCTCAGATGACCCTGCCCATTCTATATAGTTTTCGGCGTTGCCCCTATGCCATCCGTGCCCGGCTTGCGCTGCAGATCTCTGCCATTTCTACAGACCTGCGCGAGATCGTTTTGCGCGACAAAGCGCCCGCTTTTTTATCCATTTCGCCGAGCCAAAGCGTACCCTGCCTGCAGCATGAAAATTTTGTGATTGATGAAAGCCTCGATATTATGATTTGGGCGTTAAGGCAAAATGACCCACAGGGCTGGCTAAAAATGCCCGATGCAGGCTATGCGCTGATTGAGCAGAATGACGGAGCGTTTAAAGCCGCATTAGACCGCACAAAATACCCCAACCGCTTTCCCCAAGATGATCCGCTAAAAAATCGCCAGATCGCCAGCGAATTTTTGCAGCTCTTAAACGAGCAGCTGCAGGCAGGGTTCTTATTCGGGCCAACCGCAACTCTGGCAGATAGCGCGATATTGCCTTTCGTGCGTCAATTCGCCTTTATCAATAAACCCTGGTTCGACGCCCAGCCATGGCCCTATGTGCAACGCTGGCTAGAAGGTTTTCTAGGCTCTGATGCATTTCATCTTGTGATGCAAAAATATCCCAAATGGCAATACGGCGATCCCCCAACGCTGTTTCCAAGCCTGCAAAAACACCACGTCTAAATAACCGGATATGGTTTAAAAAGTTTTGGTCCCAGCGGGCCGAAAAAAATAACCCAACGCGGTGTATCTACGCCTGTGGAGACGCTGACCTAATCTTGGCTGCCCAGTCAGTAGGAAAAGCGCAAATAGCGCTGGAAAAGCAGTCAGCCGAGCGCTAGCTTGCTCTCAACTGATCACGTAAAGGCAAATTTACAATGCAATTGATTTTCTCGGCCGCCTCGCCCTTTGCCCGCAAAGTCTATGTATTGATCCATGAAGCCGGACTGACAGAGAAAATCGCTTTAAAAACCGTGCAAACCACGGCCTTTAACAGCGCCGCAGATTTGAAAGCAGCAAACCCGCTCGCCAAACTGCCCACTTTGATCACCGAAGATAGCGGGGCATTGTTCGATAGCCGGGTGATTTGCCGCTACTTAGATGATTTTGCAGGCAGCAATTTATATCCCAAAGAAACGTTGTGGGATGTGCTGACCCTAGAGGCCTTAGCTGATGGCATAGCAGAATCGGCCGTTTCGATGGTCTATGAACTGCGCCTGCGCGCCGCGCATGAGCAATCGCATAGCTGGATCGAAGCCCAATGGGCAAAAGTTGAGCAAGCCCTTGATGCATTAAATGCCGGGGATTTCTCTGCGCTAGATGGGCCGCTGAATATGGGGCAATTGGCGTTGGCCTGCAGCTTAGGCTATCTTGATTTCCGCCATCAGGCGCGGGCTTGGCGCGATGGGCGCGACCAATTAAGCGCCTGGCATCACCGTTTTTCACAGCGTAAATCGATGCTTGATACCCAGCCTGACGGCTAATCCAAGCCGAGAGTAAGGCGCAGGCTGCCCCCAAAGCCGATCTAACCGCGCAAACCTGCGCCCTGCGAAAATTGCAGCCGCCCTAGCCTTGCAAAGATTTGACGTTTAATGCACCTTCCTCGCGCGCTTGCATCGCCAGAGCCGCCGCATAAGAGGCCGCAGCCGTGGTGTAATAGGGGATCTTATCGAAAAGCGCGACCGCACGGATATCACGACTATCCTCCACAGCTTGCGCCCCTTCGGTTGTGTTCATCACCAAAGAAATCTCTTCGTTTTTCAGCATATCAACGATATTCGGGCGTCCCTCATACATCTTGTTCACAACATCGCAGCTGATCTTATGCTCCGATAGGAAGGCCGCGGTGCCCCGCGTGGCGACCAAAGCGAACCCAAGCCCAACCAAGATCTGCGCTGTTTCCACCATCTGTTCGGTTTTATCAGCATCTTTGATCGACATAAACACGCGCGTGTCTTGCCCCGACTTGGGCCGTGGTAAATCCATACCAGCGCCCATCTGTGCCTTTAAAAATGCACGCGCAAAACTTTGATCCCAACCCATCACCTCACCGGTCGAGCGCATTTCGGGCCCCAAAATTGTATCTACACCGGGGAAGCGCGCAAACGGCATCACCGCTTCTTTGACGCTATACCAAGGCATATCGGGATCGGCCAAGGTCATTGGATCTGCGATCGGCACCGATTGTTCATAAGAAGCTTCGCCATAAGGCGCGCGCAGTGGAAAGTTTTCCATCGGCTCTCCCGCCATCAGACGCGCCGCAATTGAGGCAATGGCGCTATCGGTGGCTTTGGCCACAAATGGCACAGTGCGGCTGGCGCGCGGGTTAACTTCAATCAAATAAATCTCGCCATCTTTTACCGCGAATTGTATGTTCATCAGCCCCACAACACCCAGCGCCAGAGCCAAGGCCTGGGTTTGCTTTTTCAATTCCTCAATAATGTCAGAAGAAAGAGAATAGGGCGGCAAAGAACAGGCGCTATCGCCTGAATGCACGCCGGCTTCTTCGATATGCTGCATAATGCCCGCCACATGCACGGTAGTGCCGTCACAAAGCGCGTCTACATCACATTCAACAGCACCCGCCAAATAACTGTCAAGCAAGACAGGGCTATCGCCAGAGACCACGACCGCCTCTTTGATATAACGTTCCAATTGTCCCATATCGCGCACGATTTCCATCGCCCGGCCGCCCAGCACGTAAGACGGACGGATCACCAAAGGAAACCCTAGCCCTTGGGCAATTTCAATCGCCTGTTCATTCGTGCTGGCAATGCCGTTCTTGGGTTGCTTTAGTCCCAGATCTTGCACCAGTTTTTGAAACCGCTCGCGATCTTCGGCCAAATCAATCGCATCCGGCGTGGTGCCCAAAATCGGAATTCCTTCAGCGTCCAGCGCTTTGGCCAATTTCAAAGGGGTTTGCCCGCCAAACTGCACGATCACCCCGTGCAAAGTGCCCATTTCTTGTTCAACACGCAGAATTTCCATCACATGTTCGAATGTAAGCGGCTCAAAATATAGCCGGTCTGAGGTATCATAATCAGTAGAAACCGTTTCAGGATTACAATTCACCATGATGGTTTCATAGCCCGCATCGGTCAGTGCAAAGCAAGCATGACAACAGCAGTAATCAAATTCGATTCCCTGCCCAATACGGTTTGGGCCACCGCCCAAGATTACAACTTTTGAAGCCTCGGTCGGGCGCGCTTCACATTCCACATCGCCCATCATCGGGGCTTCATAGGTGGAATACATATAAGGAGTTTGGGCTTCAAATTCAGCCGCGCAGGTATCAATCCGCTTGAACACGGCCGTCACCGCCTTCGCATGGCGCAGCTGGCGTATCGCGGTTTCGCTCTTCCCCGTCAAATGGGCAAGACGGGCATCGGTAAAGCCGAACATTTTCAACTCGCGCAGAGCCTCTGTATCTTGCGGAAGCCCATTTGTCTTCACGGCCTCTTCCATATCAACGATTTCGCGGATCCGCGCCAGAAACCAAGGGTCAAATTTGGTGACGGCAAAAATTTCATCATCGCTCAACCCATGGCGCATCGCTTGCGCAATCGTGCGCATCCGATCCGGCGTTTGCAAACTGATCGCGCGCACAACCGCAGCTTTTTCGGGTGCCCCTTCGATCTCAACCTCATCAAAACCGGTGAGACCGGTTTCCATAGACGCCAACGCTTTTTGCAACGATTCATGAATCGTGCGGCCGATTGCCATCGCTTCTCCGACAGATTTCATCGCTGTGGTCAGCGCAGGCTGCGAACCGGGAAATTTCTCAAAGGCAAAACGTGGAATTTTGGTTACAACGTAATCGATTGTCGGCTCAAAGCTTGCAGGCGTTACGCGGGTGATATCATTGTCCAGCTCGTCAAGCGTATAGCCAATCGCCAGTTTGGCGGCAATTTTTGCAATCGGAAACCCGGTTGCTTTAGAGGCCAGCGCAGACGAGCGAGACACGCGCGGGTTCATTTCAATCACCACCATGCGGCCATCTTCGGGATTGATCGCCCATTGCACGTTCGAGCCGCCAGTCTCCACCCCAATTTCGCGTAACACGGCGATCGAATGGTTCCGCATGATTTGATATTCTTTATCCGTCAACGTCAGCGCTGGCGCTACGGTGATCGAATCGCCCGTATGCACGCCCATCGGATCCACATTTTCAATCGAACAAACGATAATGGCGTTATCCGCTGTGTCGCGAACCACTTCCATTTCATATTCTTTCCAACCCAGAAGCGATTCATCCACCAAAATCTGGTTCACCGGCGAAGCATCCATGCCCGTGCGGCAATAATATTCAAAATCATCGCGGTTATAGGCCACGCCGCCGCCTGTTCCGCCCAACGTAAAGGCTGGGCGAATGATCGCGGGCAATCCAATTTCATCCAAGGCCTCATTGGCCATGCGAACGCCGGCGTTCAAATCGGTTTTACCTTCGGCATCTTTCGGCGCGGTAATAATCGTGGCTTTGGGGTTTTCGATCCCCAACCGATCCATCGCTTCGCGAAATAATTTACGATCTTCAGCCATTTCAATCGCATCACGCTTCGCGCCGATCATTTCAACGTTGAATTTGTCTAAAACGCCCATTTCCTCTAGCGCCAAAGATGTGTTCAACGCAGTTTGCCCACCCATCGTGGGCAATAACGCGTCGGGGCGTTCTTTTTCGATTATCTTAGCAACCACATCTGGGGTGATCGGTTCGATATATGTGGCATCCGCCAAGCCCGGATCCGTCATAATCGTGGCCGGATTGGAATTGACCAAAATCACCCGATACCCTTCTTCTCGCAACGCTTTACAGGCCTGCGCCCCTGAATAGTCAAATTCACAAGCTTGTCCGATAACAATAGGACCGGCTCCGATGATCATGATCGATGAAATATCGGTTCTTTTGGGCATTATAAAACCTTTGATAAAGCGGCGAAACAGCCGAGCGCTGCCAAGCAAGACGCGGCAAATTGTTGTGGGTTATAGAGATCACGCTGCAAGGTGCAAGTGCCTAGGCAAAAATACCATTATTTGTAGTAAAAGTGTCTGTCTTCTTCGGTAAACTGGTCCTATGAGGAACGTAAGAATAGCAGCGGACGTGACATGAAGATTCGGTTTGACACAGGCGATGCGCAACAACCGCGCAGTTTTGACCACCCGATCAGGGTGATTTGCGCTGCCTCCCCCTCAGCGCTGCCAAACGCGCTGGCAGCTTTGGATGCGGCGCTTTCACAAGGGCACTGGATCGCGGGCTACGCCAGCTATGAAATGGGCTATGCGCTCGAGCCGCGCCTCAACGCGGCAATGCCGGAAAAGCGGCAATGGCCTTTGCTTTGTTTTGGCGTTTACAAAGGCCCAACAGCGCGGCGACCCGTCTCAACCACAGCCCACCGGGCCGCGCAGCTTGGCGCCTTTACCCCGCAATGGCAGTTTGACGAGTATGAAAAGGCCTTTTCCACCATCCAACATTATATCGCTGCGGGGGATATTTATCAGGCCAATCTTACCTTCGGGCTAACAGCGGAATTCCAAGGATCGGTTGCGCGTTTGTTTGACGATCTCAGCGCTTACCAAGCGGTAAAACACGGCGCCTTGGTCGAACAAGAGGATGGCCGGGCGATCATATCGCGGTCTCCAGAATTATTTTTTCGCACAGACGCGTCAGGGCAGATCGAAACCCGCCCGATGAAAGGCACACAGCCGCGCGGCATCACGAAACCTGAAGACCAGAAACGGCTAAACTATCTGCAATCTGACCCGAAAAATCGCGCAGAAAACCTGATGATTGTAGACCTTCTGCGCAATGATATTTCGCGCATTTGCGAGGCAGGATCGGTGAAAGTGCCTTCGCTTTATCGCGTGGAAACCTATGCCACCGTTCATCAGATGACCTCGCAAGTTTTGGGTCAATTGCGCAAAGACCAAACACTGTCTGATATTTTCAAGGCGTTGTTTCCGTGTGGCTCTATCACCGGTGCGCCAAAATTGCGGGCGATGCAAATTTTGCGGGATTTGGAGCCCGAGCCGCGTGAAATTTATTGTGGCACGATCGGCTGGGCCGCACCGGATGGCAGCTCTGAGTTCAACGTTGCGATCCGCAGCCTGATGATCGATAACCAAAGCGTTCAATTAAACGTTGGCGGCGGCGTGGTCTATGACAGCGATGCCGCCTCAGAATATGAGGAAGCTCTGTGGAAAGCCCGCTTCGCAACCACATTCCAAAAAACTGCCGATTGATTGAAACCCTGCGGATTGATCCGCAGCGCGGGGCGGTGGATATAAAACGGCATTTAGACCGCATGTGCCTAAGCGCGCAAAAATTGGGGTTTGTTTTTCAGCGCGGCTTCATCACCGAAAAACTTCAAACAATCAAAACCACCAAAGTCTTGCGATGCAGGCTTACCATTGACCAAGCCGGAGCCGTTGAAATAACCCAGGCGCCGCTTGCCCCCACGCAGCCCGAATGGCAGGTTGCCATCAGCGCGCAGCGGTTAACTTCCTATGATCCCTGGCTGCGCCATAAAACCACCCAACGCCAGATCTATGATGACGCTCGCGCTGCGCTGCCACCCCATATCGATGAGATGATCTTTTTCAACGAAAAAAATCATCTCTGTGAGGGCACGATCACCAATGTTTTTCTGCAGCTTAAAACCGGAGAATGGGTGACGCCCCCAATCAGCAGCGGGTGCTTGCCCGGCGTGTTACGAGCCCGCAAACTGGCAAAACGTCAAGTGCGGGCAAAAATAATCACCGCTAAAGATTTGGAAAATTGCCAGTCGTTTTGGCTTGGCAACGCGCTTAGAGGCGAAATCAAAGGCAAACTGCTTCTGGGATGACTTGACATCAGCCCCACAACCCTGTGTATCGGCACAAGAATTGATCTTTGCTTGGAAAGGCCAAAGCCATGCACGTCTATCGCAGCCATACATGCGCCGACCTGAATAAATCAAATGTCGGAGAGACCGTGCGTCTTTCAGGCTGGGTGCACCGCGTGCGTGATCATGGTGGGTTGCTGTTTATCGATCTGCGCGATCATTATGGCATCACGCAGGTGATGGCAGACCCGGACAGCCCCGTGTTTGCAGAAATTGAAAAGCTGCGCAGCGAATGGTGTATTCGCATTGATGGCAATGTCATGCTGCGCGATGAAAGTCTGATCAACGCCAAAATTCCCACGGGTGAGGTTGAGGTATTTATTCGCGATCTGGAAGTTTTGGGGCAAGCTGAAGAGCTGCCGCTGATGGTCTTTGGCGAGCAAGATTATCCTGAAGAAACGCGCCTGCGCTACCGCTATTTGGATCTGCGCCGTCAAAAGTTGCAAGACAATATGAAGCTGCGCTCAGACGTGGTGGCCAGTATACGACGCAAAATGTGGGACCGTAATTTCCGCGAATATCAAACCCCGATCATCACAGCCTCAAGCCCGGAAGGCGCGCGCGATTTTCTGGTGCCAAGCCGACTGCACCCGGGCAAGTTCTATGCATTGCCGCAGGCGCCCCAACAGTTCAAACAACTGATCATGGTCTCGGGCTTTGACAAATATTTTCAAATTGCCCCCTGCTTTCGCGATGAAGATCCGCGGGCGGATCGCTCTCCAACTGATTTTTATCAACTTGATCTTGAGATGTCATTTGTCACGCAACAGGATGTGTTTGACACGATTCAACCTGTTTTACGTTCGGTTTTTGAAGATTTTGGCGGCGGGCGCACGGTCGATGCCGATTGGCCTCAAATCTCTTATCGCGATGCAGCGCTTTGGTATGGCTCGGATAAGCCAGATCTGCGCAACCCGATCAAAATGCAGCGCGTTTCTGATCATTTCCGCGGGTCGGGCTTTGCAATTTTTGCAAAATTATTGGAACAAGAGGGCACTGAAATTCGCGCCATCCCCGCACCCGGGGGCGGCAGCCGCAAGTTTTGTGATCGAATGAATGCGTTTGCGCAAAAAGAAGGCTTGCCTGGCATGGGCTATATTTTCTGGCGCAGCGGCGAAAACGGCATGGAAGCGGCGGGGCCTTTGGCCAAAAATATCGGGCCAGAGCGCACAGAAGCGATCCGGCAGCAGCTTGGCCTGGATGTGGGGGATGCTGCGTTTTTCTTGGGCGGAAAACCGAAAGCCTTTGAGGCGGTTGCCGGCCGCGCCCGCAACATAATTGGCGAAGAGCTTAATCTAACCGACAAAAATCGCTTCGCCTTTGCTTGGATTGTTGATTTTCCGATTTACGAACAGGATGCGGAAACCGGTAAAATCGATTTTGAACATAATCCATTTTCGATGCCGCAAGGCGGTATGGAGGCGCTTGAAGGTGATCCTCTTGCGGTTTTGGGCTACCAATATGATCTGTCTTGCAACGGGTATGAATTGGTTTCTGGCGCGATCCGAAACCACAAACCCGAAATCATGTTCAAAGCCTTTGAAATCGCCGGCTATGATGAAAGCGAAGTGCGCAAAAGATTTGGCGGCATGGTCAACGCGTTCCAATTTGGCGCACCGCCGCATGGTGGATGCGCCGCCGGGATTGACCGTATCGTGATGCTGCTGGCCGATGAGGCAAATATCCGCGAAGTGATCATGTTCCCCATGAACCAACGCGCCGAAGACCTTATGATGGACGCGCCAAGTCAGCCGATGGCAGATCAATTGATGGAGTTGAACCTGCGAGTCATCCCGCAAGACTAAAGCGGCAGAAGCGCCATCAATATGCAGCGCACGATGTTAACAATCGTGGTTTATAGAATTGCGATCTGGCCAATGCGGTGTTCAATTTTTGCGCAGAGCTGATCAATATCGCCGGTTTTTATGGCCTCTCGCATAAAATCATCGCCGCTGGCCGCGCACACCCCTGCTAAAAAACTGCGGATAAAGCCTTCTTCCTTGGCAGAGGGGTAATCTTTCAAACTGATCAGCGCCTGCACTAAATCATCGCGAAAGGTAATCAAATCAGGCGTGACCGGCGCATCTTGCAGAACAATCGGGCCTTTGGGTTTCTGCTCGATGGGCAAAAGCTGCAAAATCGTTGATTGAAAGCAAGAGAGGTTTTCAAAAGGTTTTGCAAGAAATCCATCCGCGCCCGCTTGCAAGCTTTGATGATGCATCAGATCATCCCCGCTGGTGCCCAAAATCACACCAATGCGCGGAGATGCGCCCGCCAATTCTGATATCAACTGAAGGCCGGATCCATCCGGCAAACCAACATCGATAATGACGATTGTGGGGAAGTAAACGTTCAAATGCCGGCGCGCCGCCGCCAAACTATCCGCGCGGCGCAATCGCGCACCGCTGTGCAAACACATCAAACGCGCCGCTTCACAGATAAAACGGCTATCTTCGACAATCAGAACTGTTTTTCCGATTAAGGGCCGAGTGTTGCGCCCCATTGGCGTCAGTTCTACCAGATCCAATGAATTCATGCACGCCTCCTGCGATTCTGAAACCATCCTGCCTCAGGGTGGCTAATAAGCGGTTAATTCAAGTCAGAACGCACGGGCGGCTCTTGCACCGCCGCCACTCTCAGCGCATAAGGTTGCGCAATCGATAGGAGAGCTCAGATGATCGGACGCCTCAATCATGTGGCCATCGCCGTCCCCGACTTAGAACGCGCTGCAGAGCAATATCGCAGCACCCTAGGGGCTGAGGTTGGCCCCGCCCAAGATGAGCCTGATCATGGCGTCACCGTGGTATTCATCACGCTGCCAAACACCAAGATCGAGCTGCTTTATCCTTTGGGGGAAACCAGCCCTATTCAAAGCTTTCTTGATAAAAACCCAAGCGGCGGAATCCACCATATCTGTTATGAGGTGGACGATATTAGAAAAGCCCGCGACCAACTTATTGAGGCTGGCAGCCGGGTTTTGGGCAAAGGCGAGCCAAAAATCGGCGCGCATGGAAAACCTGTGCTGTTTTTACATCCCAAGGACTTCAACGGCACCTTGATTGAACTTGAACAAGTGTAGCGAATAGGAAACCGAATATGTCTATAACCTCTGCGCTGGTTCTCTTTGCCGTTCTGTGGTTTTTAACCTTTCTGGTTGTGATCCCCATTCGCCTCAAAACGCAGGGCGATGTTGGCACGGTCGTGCCAGGCACGCATGCCGGAGCGCCGGAAGATCACAATTTGAAAAAGAAGGCTTGGATTACCACAGCGATCGCCGCGGTGCTTTGGGCCGTGATTACATCGATCATCTTATCCGGTGCGATCACCATACGTGATCTGGATGTGTTCAACCGGATGGGCCCTGCCACGACAAACGAAAGCCCTGCGGATCAATAACAGCGCGATGCGCGGCGTTATACTTAAGACAAACCACGCCCGCGCAAGGCGCCTAGCAATGTTGATGTAAAGAACAACGCCGCCGCACAGCAAATAATGCTGGGGCCGGTTGGTGTATCCCAATGCAATGAGGCCGCAAGACCGCCAAGCGTTGCACAAGCACCAAACGCCGCCGCGATCAAGGCCATCGCTTCAGGTGTATTTGCAAAATTACGCGCCGCAGCTGCTGGAATAATCAACAAAGCCGCGATGAGGATGGCTCCGACAATTTGAATGCCCAACGCCACAATAAGGGCCAAGGCCAGGGTCAATACCAATTGCTCACGCTTGGGGTTAATCCCTTCAGCCTGCGCCAAATCGCGGTTCAAAGTGCAGGTCAGCAAGGCCGACCAGCGCCACCCAAGCAACCCGACCACGAGGAAAAGACCAAGGCCGATCCACAGAAAATCGGACCAAGCAACCGATAGAATATCCCCGAAAAGATAGGCCATCAGATCGATCCGCACATCCGAGAAAAACGACACCGTCACCAAGCCCAAAGCCAACGTTGAATGCGCCATCACCCCAAGCAACGTATCTAATGTTTGACCGCGGGCCTGCAGCGCAGAAATCGCCAGCGCCATTGCAAGCGCAATCAGCAAAACGCCAATAAACACCGGCAGTGCAAACGCCAAAGACAGGGCCACACCCAAGATTGAGGCATGCGCTGTGGCATCGCCGAAATACGCCATCCGCCGCCAAACCACAAAACAGCCAAGCGGCGCAGCCGCCAAAGACAATGCCACACCCGCCAAGATCGCCCTTACCAAAAAGGCGTCAAACATCTCCATCAGGCCAGCTCTTTGGCATTGGCATCGGGCGCAACCTTTGGCCCCGTAACTGTCGCAACCGGCCCGCGCGGGTGATCATTATGGTGATGATCGTGGTGATCGTCATGCTCATGGTCATGGTCATGGTCATGATCGTGCTCATGGCGGTAAAGCGCCATCGCACCATCTGTTGAGGCCCCAAAAAGCGTTTGATATTCAGGGCTCGAGGCAACCTGCTCTGGGCTTCCTTGGCAGCAGACATGCCCGTTCAAACAAATCACCCGATCAGAGGCCGCCATCACAACGTGCAAATCATGGCTCACCAACAGCACTGCGCAGCCAGTATTTTGCCGCACCGTTTCTATTTGCCGATAAAAAGCAGCTGCTCCAGAATGATCCAAACCTTGCGTCGGCTCATCCAAAATTAACAGCTGCGGGCGGCATAACAGCGCGCGCGCCAATAAAACGCGCTGAAATTGTCCACCAGACAGCTGTGATAACTGCGCCTGCGAAACATGCCCCAGCCCCGCCTGCGCCGCCGCCGCCTCAAGATCTTTGGCCGGCACCCGGCGTGGCAGCGCCATAAACCGGCTGACAGTCAGCGGTAAGGTCGCATCGATATGAAGCTTTTGCGGCACATAGCCAATGCGCAAGCCAGCTTGCCGGGTTAAAGCGCCTTTCAGCGGAGTTATTGAGCCAATAAGGCTGCGCAGCAAGGTGGTTTTTCCTGACCCGTTGGGGCCAATAACAGTGAGGATTTCGGCCGATGAAATGCTGAGATCAACGTTTTGCAGAACCGTTCGGCCATTCAACGCAACGCTCAGGTTTTTTGCCGTAATCAAGCTCATTCCGGTTGATCAGTCAGACAATTTGGACAAATTCCTTCGGCTTCGATCACCGCTTTTTCGATTACAAACCCTGCCGAGTTCGCCACATCGCTTAACGGGCCGCGGGTTTCATCCACGCGCGTTTCGGCAACCGACGCGCAGCGCCGACAAATCAAAAACGCTGGCGAGTGGTGCAACCCAAGATGCGCGCAAGCAATAAAGGCGTTCAGCTTTTCAATTTTATGCGCAAAGCCGCGCGCCACCAAAAAATCAAGCGCCCGATAGGCCACCGGCGGCTGATGCTTAAAGCCATCTTCGCGCAACTGATCCAGTATTTGATACGCCCCCATCGCCCGATGCGCCTGCAAGAGCAACTCTAACACCCGCTTTCGCACTGGGGTGAATTGAACGCCCTCTTCAACGCAAAGCGCATCCGCGCGGGCCACCCCCTCGCTGATACAGGCGGCATGATCGTGTTTGTGGAATCCTAAATTCATCCTGCCTGTGTACTAAAGTAATTTGCGCATTCCAATGCCAATTCCTCTTGATATGTTATTATGTAACAAATAAAGAGTGAACGATGTTATAATATTACAAAGAAAGACTCCTATGCGCCGATTACCAATTTTAGCCACCGCTCTGCTTGTCAGCGCTAGCGGAGTGCGGGCAGATGTGCCAAATATCGTCGTGGATATCCCACCAGTTTTCAGCCTTGTCAGCAGCGTGATGCAGGGCGTAGGCACGCCAAAGCTTCTGCTGCGTGGCAATGATTCTCCGCATAATTTCGCGCTACGCCCTTCGCAAAGGCGCGACCTTGGACAGGCTGATATTATTTTTTGGATTGGTGAAGGGTTAACCCCTTGGTTGGAAAAGGCGCAAGCCTCTCTTGCACAGGCGCCTATCGCGGTGGCCTTAGGCGAACAAGCGGGCGTGGTTCAATTATCATTTCGCAAAGGGGCCCTGTTTGAAAACCAAGGCGAACATGACGAACATGACGAACATGACGAACATGACGAACATGACGAACATGACGAACATGACGAACATGACGAACATGACGAACATGACGAACATGACGAACATGACGAACATGACGAACATGACGAACATGACGAACATGACGAACATGACGAACATGACGAACATGAC
>Ga0228609_1000465_pt1 | contig 19650 bp, 8 predicted proteins | sample 10DmetaG_FD_190068 | JGI IMG/M metagenome (GOLD analysis project Ga0228609, IMG submission 190068) | Seawater microbial communities from Monterey Bay, California, United States - 10D | ecosystem: Environmental > Aquatic > Marine > Coastal | place: USA: California | collected 2016-11-10 | reverse complement strand
CTTCTTGAAGTAATTCTTCTGTAATCTTTTTATCCGTAAGATAGTTTTTAATAAGTTGTTCTTTATAGCCTTTGTATTCACTCAAGTAGCTCTCTTTTTTATCGTAGCCCAGAGACCTTGCTTCAGCAAGCTTCAATTTATAGTTAATGTAAAGATCTAAATAATCTTTAATACTTTTTTGTTGTTTATCCTGAACTAGGTTGATGTTTTTCTCATAAACATTCATGAATTCATCAACTGTAATTTCCTCGCTGTCTATCGTCATTAAAACTTCTGAGTTAATTGGTAGATCTTGGCCAAAAATTGGGAATAATAACAGAAAATTTATGAGCAAAAAAAATGCACGCATAGTGAAATATTTTAAAAGAATTTAAAAGTAAAAAAATTGATTAATGTACGCAAGCTTATCGCGAATAGTTGGGTGCTTCTTTGGTAATCATAACATTATGAGGGTGACTTTCACTAATTCCAGAAGATGTAATTTTTACAAACTTACCGTTTTCTTTTAGCGTTTCTATGTCTTTTGCGCCGCAATATCCCATACCCGCGCGAATACCACCAACAAATTGATGAATACTTTCATAAAGGTCTCCTTTATAAGGGACGCGGCCTACAATACCTTCTGGAACTAACTTCTTAATATCATCTTCGACGTCTTGGAAATAACGATCCTTACTTCCTTCTTTCATGGCTTCTACAGAACCCATCCCTCTGTATGATTTAAACTTACGCCCTTCGTAAATAATGGTTTCTCCTGGGGATTCTTTGGTACCCGCCAGTAGTGAACCTAACATCACACAATCGGCTCCTGCGGCTAAGGCTTTTGGAATATCTCCTGTATAACGAATTCCACCATCGGCAATAACAGGAACGCCCGAGCCTTTTAGTGCAGCTGCAACTTCAAGCACAGCAGAGAATTGAGGAAAACCAACCCCTGCAACAACTCTTGTTGTACATATAGAACCGGGACCAATTCCAACTTTAACAGCATCGGCACCAGCGTTAACCAAATACTTGGCTGCCTCAGCTGTAGCGATATTCCCAACAACTACATCTAATTCCGGAAACTCCTTTTTAATGCTTTTAAGTACAGACACCACACCTTTGGTGTGTCCATGCGCAGTATCTATAACAATAGCATCCACACCAGATTGAACAAGTGCGGAAGTACGCTCTACTGCATCATGGGTAACGCCAATAGCCGCAGCTACGCGCAAACGACCATAATGATCTTTATTAGAAATAGGCTTCTGAGTAAGTTTGGTAATATCACGAAAAGTTATTAAGCCAATGAGCTTAAAATCTTTATCAACAACTGGAAGTTTTTCTATTTTGTTTTCCTGAAGAATAACTTCAGCTTGTTGAAGAGAAGTCCCTTCAGAAGTCGTAACTAAATCTTGAGCGGTCATCACCTCAGTGATGGGACGATTATTGTTTTTTTCAAATCTTAAATCTCTGTTGGTTACAATTCCTTTCAATAATCCATTTGAATCGACAATTGGAATCCCGCCAATACTGTGTTCTTGCATACTTTTCTTAGCATCACTCACAATAGCATCTAAATCTAGTGTAACTGGGTCAATGATCATTCCGCTTTCCGCACGTTTAACTTTTCGGACTTCAATAGCTTGTTGACTTATAGACATATTTTTATGCAATACACCAATACCTCCTTCACGCGCTATGGCAATAGCCATTGCACTTTCAGTAACGGTATCCATAGCTGCAGAAACTATAGGAACGTTTAGGCTTATGTTTCGTGTAAAGCTAGTCTTTATACTAACTTCTCGTGGTAATACCTCAGAATAAGCAGGAATTAGAAGTACGTCGTCGTAGGTAAGACCTTCGCCAACAATTTTTGAAAGGTGTGCTTGCATTGCAATTAGGTTTAATTGCATGCAAATTTAGGGCTTTTTTTGGTATTTATAACTACAACAAGAGATAATATCGAAGCTACCAACAGAGATTATTTATTTTATTTATAATTAATCTAAATAAATTTTGTTAAACTAAAAATGGTTTGTATATTTGTCGCAGAAAACTAATATTATTTTTAATAAGTCTAAATAAGAATTAAATGAAATACCGCATATTACTACTAGCTATAATGAGTATAGGAATTATAAATGCTCAACAAACCAAAACAGAATCAAATGATTCAATTCAGGAATTAGATCAAGTCTTTATTAGCACCAAAGTGATTTTTGGGAGTAAATATGAGGCTGAAAACAGATCCGGTTCTTCATACTACCTTTCTCCAAAAGAATTAGAAAAATTTGGATATACTGATATTAACCGTGTTTTGAGAACTGTTCCGGGTGTTTCAATTTACGAGGAAGATGGTTTTGGACTACGTCCAAATATTAGTTTACGAGGAACTTCTCCAGAAAGAAGTGCAAAAATTTCGGTTATGGAAGACGGTGTTTTGATAGCTCCTGCTCCTTACAGTGCACCTGCAGCATATTATTTTCCATCAATTGCGCGCATGCAAGCAGTAGAAATATTAAAAGGAAGTAGTCAAATTCAGTATGGTCCATTCACAACTGGAGGAGCTATTAATTTGGTGAGTAATCAAATTCCGAATGCATTTAAAGGAAGTCTTAAATCAAGTTACGGAAGTTTCAATACACACCAAACACATGTCAGGATTGGCGATTCCAAGTCACAATTTGGATATTCTTTAGAATACCTAAAAAACAACTCTAAAGGATTTAAAGACCTTTTAAATAATCGAAATACAGGATTTGACAAAAATGATGTAGTTGCTAAATTTAAAATCAAAAGTAAAGAGACAGCTAAATACAATCAAGCACTGACCTTTAAGTTTCAATATTCAGATGAAGTTTCAAACGAAACTTACTTAGGCCTTACCGAGTCTGATTTTAATGAATCTCCTTTTGCCCGTTATGCAGCCTCTCAAAAGGATAAAATGACAAATAAACACCAGCAATTTTTATTAACGCACGAGATAAACGTTTCTAACTTTTTAAAAATTACAACCAGTGGATATTACAACGGTTTTTCAAGAAATTGGTATAAATTAAATGATGTGGTTGTTGATGGAGATAAAGTAAAAATTGCATCAATAGTGAACAACCCAACTGCATACACCCCTTATATGGATATCATTAGAGGCACATCAAATTCTGCAGCGGATGCTTTATTAGTAAAAGCTAACAATAGAGCGTATATATCCAAGGGAATTCAAACGAAATTAGATTTTCACTGGAATGGCGAACAAGTATTTCACGATTTAGAGATTGGCCTCCGCTATCATTATGATGAAGAAGATCGTTTTCAATGGAAAGATGGATACAACATAATCAACCAACAGATGAATTTGACCACTGCCGCAGCACGTGGCTCGGATGCAAACCGAATTAGCAGCGCTAAAGCATTTGCAGCTTCGATTTTATATAAATTAAAATATAAAAATTTAACGGTCACTCCCGGTATCAGATACGAAGACATTAAGCTTCAAAGAGAAAACTTTGGTAGTGATGACCCAAATAGAAGCGGTAATGATCTTTCGACAAGAGATAATAATGTAGCGATTTTCATTCCTGGTATTGGAATAAACTATAAGTTAAATAATTTAACCTCAATTTTTGCTGGCATCCACAAAGGATTTTCACCACCAGGAAATCAATCGGGACAAAAGGCAGAAGAAAGTATTAATTACGAATTAGGAACACGATTTAACTATAGAGGAATTAGAGGTGAAGCTGTTGCATTTTACAACGATTACAGCAATCTTTTGGGCAGCGATTTAGCGGCTAGCGGCGGAACAGGCTCATTAGATCAATTTAATGCAGGTGAGGTAAGTGTCAAAGGACTTGAACTTCTATTGAATTATGATTTGATGGAAAAAAACTCAAACTTTTCGATGCCGCTCACATTTGGCTATACACTAACTGATGCAACATTTCAAAATAATTTCGGAAGTGATGAAGACTTGTGGGGGGAAGTGGAATCTGGGGATGAATTGCCTTACATTGCAAAACATCAATTCAACACTTCAATCTCGTTAGAGCACAACAAATTCGAACTCCATCTCAATGGGCGACAAAACGGGGCTTTTAGAACATCTGCTGGAACAGAGTCAATTAACAGAAATAATGGTATCACTTCTAATTTTATAGTTGATTTCTCTGGTAAATACCACATTAAAAACAACTTGAGCATAACCGGAATGGTGATTAATGTTTTTGACAACACATATGCTGTTTCAAAAGTTCCTGCTGGATTTAGACCCGGTCATCCTTTCGGAATTTATGCAGGCATTGAATTTCAATTTTAGGAGTATTTAGAAAACAATTTAGATGCCTCATTGTGCGCGCTTTCATAGGCGAGTACATCGAGGCTGTTTTCTGCTTTTTGAGCTGTGCAATACGAAATAAGTTTTTCTGTAGGCATATTTCCTGTCAATTCGTCCTTAGCCATAGGACAACCTCCAAAACCTTGAATTGCACCATCAAAACGCAAACAACCAGCTGTGTAAGCAGCATCTACCTTGTCATACCATGTTGATGGGTGGGTGTGTAAATGAGCTCCAAATTCCACCGATGGATAAGCAGGGATAAGTTGAGAAAATAAATATGATATTGTTGATCTAGAGGATGAGCCAATTGTGTCACTTAAAGACAATATTTTAACCCCCATTTTCTGTAATTTATAAGTCCACTCCCCTACTATATCAACATTCCATGGGTCACCATAAGGATTTCCAAAGGCCATTGACAAATAAACTACAAGTTCTTTATCATTTTGATGGGCGGTGTCTAAAATCTCTTTTAAGACTTCTACCGACTGAGCAATAGTTTTATGTGTATTCCGCATTTGAAAATTTTCAGAAATCGAAAATGGAAAGCCTAAATAGTCTATCTCTTTAAACGCTACTGCCGACTTAGCCCCACGAACATTTGCGACAATAGCAAGGAGTTTACTCGTTGTTAAACTTAAATCTAATTGAGCAAGAACAGCTGCGGTATCTTGCATCTGCGGTATTGCTTTAGGCGAAACAAAACTACCAAAATCAATAGTATCAAAGCCAACACGTAAAAGGGATTGAATGTACTGAACTTTATGCGCAGTAGGAATAAAGGTTTTTATACCTTGCATGGCATCTCTAGGACATTCAATAATTTTTACACGACTAGGCATGGGTAGGCTTTAGAGTATAAAAATAATATTTATTTAATTAATAGTCAGGACAACCGAAACAATTGTCATTATTTAAGAAATCATAGCTTACTGATAGCTCGTATACCCCACCTGTTCGTCCAATTTCTGTGACATTAAAATCATAGGAATACCCAAAACGGAACCCCTCCCAATCCATACCAACAAAGGCATTGATGGAAGTCAGAAAATGACTGTTTGAATCTGTTTTTACTGGATTTGTAGCAGCTAAAAGTCCAAATGCAAAACGATCCATTTCATATTTTGCCCCCAAATCGAACCGGTTGTAAGCACCTTGCATCATACCATTGGCCAAAACAAATAATTTATTATCACTTCTGTAGTCTCCAAAAGGGATATAAAGAGAACCGTGTAAGGACATAAACATTTCTAAATTATCCTGACCTTCCATCTCCATTGAAATATTAGGCTGATTCAAATGCTTCAAAGTAAAGCCTACCCATGAGTTATCTGAATTAAATAAAACAGAAGCGCTAAAATCTAAAAATCTAATTGTTTCGTTAAGATTTATTGGATCGATACTATTGACATTTATTATACCACTAAAAATATTGATTTGATCTTCCAAAACTAGATTTTGAAAACCGAAGTCTTTAGCTCCATATCCAACAGAAATACTTGGACGTACATTCCACTCTTCAGATATTGGGAATTGATATGCATAATTTAAGTTTACTTGAGTAAAATTATAGCGAGTAGTTGTTTCTTTATGATTTAAAACACTAATCCCAACACCACTGTTTATTTCCTCGAACCAGTTATCTACAAAGGCAAATTGAGTATTTATGCTAAAGTTTAATCCTGGCCACTGAGTACGATGAATTATACCCGCTCGTGTAGATTGTTTAGCTCCAGTAAAACTCGAACTTAAGGTTTCAGGAACCATAAAAAATTGGGTGTGGATCGGGTCTTGAGAAAAGGCCTTAGAAAATGTTAGTATTAAAAATATATAAAGTGCTTTTTTCATACTGATTATTTGATAAGGGTTACAGGTCCATTAAGATCAATCACAGCTCCGTTGAATGTTGTTGCCTCGACGACCATTATGTAATTTCCGTTTTCAGCAGGATTACCATCAATAGTTCCGTCCCAACCATAAATATCTTGATTTTCAGCTACCTCAACATAAATTAAGGAGCCCCAGGTGTCATAAATACTCATTTTAATTTTTGTCATACAATTTGAAACTGGCCTTATGGTTTCGTTTATTCCATCTCCATTTGGCGTAAACGCATTTGGTAAAATAATTTCATAACCTTTTGTGATATCAATAGTCTGAAAATAGGTGTCAAAGCATCCGTACAAATCCTCGACCGTCAAGCTAATGGTGTAAGTCCCAAGAGCGTCGTATACATGTACAGGAGTATCAACTCCAGTAAGTGTAGGTGAACCATCGCCAAAATTCCATGAAAAACTAGTGATATCTCCCGTTGAAATATTTGTAAAGTATATTGGATCTGATACAACAAAAACATCACAAAAATCACTATTCGCAGAACTCATTGTAAAGTCAGCAAGTCCAAATTCAAAAAATGCAATAGGATCTAAAGGAAATTCAATTGGCGGGCAACCATTTATGATTCCATATTGATCATTTACAAAAGCTGAATAATTTCCAGGAACAGAGGTTTGCATAACAAAAGGGTTAGCGGCATCAACAATACCACCAGACCATGTTACTTGGTATGGAGGCACACCTCCATTGACAATAATAGTATTGATTTGCGTTGCTGTATCTGTATCACAATCAATATCAATTGTATTGGTTATGACTGCTGTAATCTCAGGAGGTCTGACTAGTGTAATATCAGGAAATGGATTTTGTAATGAACAATTATTAATATCTGTGACATCAATAGGATAGGTGCCAGCACTCAAATTATTCAAACACCACTGTCCACCACCATTGTCTACCCAAGCCGTTCCTACAGGAAATGGGTTTGTTCCACCTGTGATTGTAATACAAATAGACCCATTGTCAAATTCCCACGCTGGCGTTGTATTACAGTCGGGTTGAATAACTTCAAAGTCTATAATATTAATGGGGTCAGGTTCGTCAATTGTGATTGCTTGTGGACCAAAGCGACACGTATTTTCGTCAATAACCTCATAAAAATATGTATTTGCCAGTTGATTAAAAGTAACGGGCACTCCAGTGGTGGTATTTAAATTTGTGATGAAAATATTATTTTCATCATAGAGGTTTACTGTTAGAATTCCTGTTCCACCTGTTGGTAATACATTGACTTGTCCAAAATCGCCAAAACAAGGCGCATCGTCAATGGTGTAGGTAGCTAGAAGTTCTGCTGGCTCGGCGACAACAGTCGAAAAATCATCCTCACATCCATTAGCATCCGAAACAACAAATGTAAAAGGACCACTCAAAACGTCTTGAAGACCAGTACCAGTATACGGAGGTACTCCACCCGTTGCTGTTATATCGTAAGTAGCAAGGCCACCGAAACAATCAATTGGGTCAACCAAAGTGGCTGTAATGACCAATTCGTCTGGTTGTGTGAGCGTATAATTTCTTGTGATTAGACTCGAACAATTCGGATCTTCTATTGTGAGAGTGTAATCACCTGCAATCAAAAAGTCAAATTCTAATGTTGTAGACACTGAATTGACCGTATCTGTCTCTAAAACATCTCCAGTTGCATCCTCTACAAAACTGTATTCAAAAACTCCAGACCCACCGGATAAATCTATTGTTATTGTACCACTATTTGCAGCATTACAGTCAATATTAAATCCATTGTAATTTGAAATTATTTCTGTTAAAATTATAGGATCAACGATTTGGTTTATGGTATAGACGGGCGATATGAATTCACACCCACTATCATCTAAAACTTTTAAAATATAATTTCCTTCACAAGCATTGACAAGTTGATTTGGATCATTAACATTAATTAGAGGACCAAAATCAAAAACACCTGAATCAGGTATAGTTTCAGTATACCATTCTACCAAATTGTAAGGGGTTATACCACCTACGGTCTCTACCTCTATACTTCCATCGCAGGGTTGAACACCCACATTGTTACAAGAAATATCGGTGAGTGTTATTAGTGTAAATTCTACAGGATCTGGTGGTGGAACTTCATATTGATATACATAAGTACAATTGGAAGAATCTGTGATCGCTAATTCATATACACCAGGACATAAATCAAATTGATCCCTATCAGTTGGATTAACTATAGGATTACCATCCAAAGAGACCCAATTGTATGTAAACGGTGCTAAACCTACAGGGCTAATCTCTATACTTGAAGTACATAAATCATCTGTGTAACTACAGCCAATTGTTGTGATAACTTCGTTGATTTCTGGTGATGGAAAAAGATTTATCGTAACAGTAAACACATCTCCAGTACAAAGCAATGTTGTAGGATCGGATGAGGCATAATAATTTGGCGTAACCGAAAACACTGCCGTCTGAGTATTGACTGTTGGATTTTCTAAAATACCTGAATCAAAAAATGCTTCCTCAACACCAATTGAAGCACCTGTAATACCACCAGTAATAGTGGGTAAACCCCAAGAATAGGTAGTCAAATCTGGAACAATTGTATTGGCATCTGGCAAAGTACCATGCAAAGGAGTCAATATATAGGAACTTGCATCACATAGGTCTTCAACCACGTCAGGGATAAAAGGTTTAGGCTCAATTGTTATTACAGCATCAAAAGTTGGCCCAATACAACCATCAACTTCAGGTGTAATGGAGTAAGTAATTTGTTGTATTTCATTTGTGGTATTCACAAGGGTTTGTGAGATTAAATCTACAGCAGAAGTTTGATCTGACGAACCTGTTAAATTAGCGTTAGGTACAGAAACAACCCATGTATATTGTGTTCCAACAGGCACAATCGTTGTGGCCGAAGGTACACCATCTTGAGGTGAAATTGTAAAAGGACTTCCACTACACTGTGTGTCTTGTGTTTCTGGACCTGACAAAATAAAAGGCCCTGGTTTTACATCCACGGAGACAGTAAAAGGTAAGCCATCACAACTTGTCAAACTAGGTACCACAGTGTACACAACGGTTTGAACAACAGAGCTCGTATTGATTAATGTTTGACTGATTTCATTTTGTGCAATGGGTTGATCAATATCCCCAGTCACATCTGGGTTATCAACAACAGTCCAAGTATAAGTTGTACCCAATGGAACAATATTGTTTGGATTAGGAATTCCTGTTTCTGGCGCTACTGTAAGAGTATCATTGCTACAAATAGGGGCAACAATAATATCCTCGACAAATGGACTAGGACTAACGACAACTTCTACCTCGAATGGTAAACCATCACAAGTGCCATTAACAGGGTTAACTTGATATATGATGGTTTTGGATTCATCTGAAAGATTGGTTAGGTTTTGATTTATTGTCGGAACTCCTGTGGTTTGATCACTATAACCAGTAAGGTCTGCCAAATCTGCACCAGGAAGCACGGTCCAAGTATAAAGTGTATTCAATGGAACAATCTCCGTCGGAGCGTTATCAAAAGGGGTCAATTCGTATGGTACACCACTACAAGCTCCTAAATTTTTATTTCCGATTGATGGGCGAGCAGATACAGTTACGGTCAGTTCAAAAGGCACACCATCACATCCATCTTGAGATGAAGGGGTAACAACGTAGACAAGGTCTTGATCGGTATTAGAAAGATTTTCTAAGGTTTGACTAATTTCATTTTGGGGTGAAGATTCGTCACTTTGTCCAATAACATCTAGATTAGGCAGTACAGTCCAAGTATAAGTAGTGTTTACAGGAACAATAGTTGTAGATGTTGATCCATTTGATGGAATAACATTAAAAGTATCTTCGCTACAAATGACTTCATCCATTGCAAAAATTTCAGGGGTCGGCAATACTGTTATGGTGAAAGTCTGTGTAGTTCCAGCGCAACCATCGAAATACGGAGTTAAAGTATAAACCAAATCCTCTGCAAGATTCGATGCATTTGTAATTGTTTCACCAAAAATTGGATCTGAAACCCCAATTGGACCAGCATTAGTTGTGTATCCACTCAAATTTGAACCTGCAGAAGTTACCGTCCATTCATATGTAATTGAAGTTGAGGGAAGTGTGGGTGAGTTGACAAAAACATCATTAAAATTCGATTGACTACATATTGTTTGGTTGGGAATCGCATCAAGACGCGCTGTTGGATTGATAGTCAAAACATACAAAGATGTACCGCCAGAACATGCTGTAGTGTCATTGGTAGTTGCAGTAGCCGTGAAAATTACATCAATAGGTTCATCTGTTGTGTTCTCTAAGTTATACGAAGGAATAATCGTTGTTCCTTGATCATCACCAGCAACAAAACCTATCAAGCCAACAGGGCTGTTTCGTGTCCATGAAACATCAGTATCTGGGCTTGGTGAAGACAGCGCCACAGGAACACTAACCGTTTCATTGCATAAATTTTGGTCTAATTGATCAAAATTAACCTGCGGACTAGGATTAATCGTAATAGTAAATTGTACTGGATTACCTGCACAACCATTAGCAGTAGGAGCTATCTCATAAACAAGCTCATATGCCGTTGTAAGTCCGTTGGTAAGCGTAAGTGCTGGCAAAGTACCCACACCATTGAGATGTGCTTCGTAACCAGTAACCTCGGCAGGGATACTGGTATTTGTAAGGGTGTATTCAAAAGTCGAACCTGTTACCGTAGCATCAAATGTCACTTCAACAGAATCCTCACCGCTACACAATACCTGAGCTATTGGTGTAATAGAAGAAATTTCCGGCACGGGTAAGACATTCACGACGACTTCAAAAGTAGCACCTGAACAGGATCCACTTTGTGGTGTCACCACATAAGTAATTGATTCAGCAATATTGGTTGTGTTAGTTAGTGCCTGCGTGATTGTCGTTTGACCCACGCTTTCATCAGACCATCCTGTTAGGTTTGGATTGCCAATAGTTGTCCAAGTGTATGTTGTGCCAGATGGTACAATTTCTGTTGGCAGGTTGTCTAATGGATCAATTTCAAAGGAAGTCCCACTGCATATTTCATCAGTTTTGTTTAAAACAAATGGGACAGGATCAACAATTATAGTGACTATAAAAGGTTGGCCAATACAACCCAAATCTGAAATTGGAGTAACTTGGTAATCAACGGCTTGAGGTGAACTGTCATTATTTACTAAAGTTTGTGAAAAGAAAGCTTCACCAGAAGAAGTACTTGTACTTTCACCACTAACACTTACATTATCTACAAAAGTCCATGTATACGTCGTATTTACGGGAACAATATCGGTCCCACCTAAACCATCTCCAGAAGGAATAAAAGTTACCGTATTTGATGAACATGTGGTTAAAGTTTCATCTGCAATTGTAGGCGTTGGGTTTACTGTCACAGTAATATCAAAAGTGTCGCCGACACAATTTCCTACGCCGTCTGAAATTGGTGTTACCGTATAAATTATTTGTTTGGGAACATTTGTTGTATTTTCCAAAGTTTGAGCAATTGACCCTTGTGGAATTGAATTATTTGAAGCTCCTAAAATAAATGGATCTGAATTTACTGTCCATGTATAAAGCGTGGGGTTTGGCACCACATCACTGCTGTTGATACCCCCTCCATTTGTGGGAGTTACAGAAAATGATGATGATGAACAAACGGTTTGAGTAACATCATCTATTGAGGGGATTTCGCCTACATTAACGAGTGCACAATCCGATACAATTGAACTACATCCCCCTTCAATAAACTGCAAAACAACGAAATAATACACAGAACCTACAACATCTGTTGGTGGAGTGAAACTCGCTGAATTAGCGCTAACAATAGGAGTAGCCAAATCTGTATTATCACATACAGTACTTTGATACCATTGATAACTAGAAACACCCACACCGTCGATGTAGTTTACAGAGAGAGTACTTGGGACGCTATCCCTACAAACAGATTGTTCTATCAATGGTTGCTGAATAATTGTTGGCTCTGGGTTAATAATTATTTCTGAAACATTACTCACTGTTTCACAACCTGATGTTAGGGTTGTCACCAAGCAATAGTAAAAAAACTGTCCAGAGATACTCGTGTCTGGGGTATATGAAGGGTTATTTGCTCCAGTTAAAGCGGTTCCTCCTGTATTCGTATTTGTAGTATTGCTGTACCATTGGTATTGGTATAACCCATCGCCACCAGAAGCAGTAACTTCTAAGTCTATGGGAGTAGTGTTTTCACAAAGAGTTTGAGATGGTTCAGGGATGGTGAGCATTGGATCACCTACAACTTTAACCTCAATAGGATCAGAAAATGTACCGCCACAACCATCTCCAGAAAAAGAAATAGACACCCAGTAATAATAGTTTCCGGGAGTATCCAAAATTCCTAAATCAAGAACAGGAGTGTTCGAATCTGGAATAGGGTTTCCTCCTGTCATGTTGACTGTATTGACAAACCATTGATATGTTGGGGTACCACTTCCTCCATCATAAGATACCGTTAAAAAATCCGGTGATAAGCTACCTCCAACACAAACTGTTTGAGGAGTGTTTGGAAAACTGGAAATGCTTGGGGTGTCTTGTACTATAACTTCAACCGTAGCCGAGGGCACAGCATTACAGCCATCGTCTAAGTCCACAACACAGAAATAATAGCGAGCTCCTTCAATATTGTTAGGAGGTGTAAACTGAGGATCATTTGTACCCACAAGCGTAGCTCCTACAATGTCATTACTATCAGATGTATTGTAATACCATTGATAAGTTGGTGTAGCTGAGGCTAACCCACCTGTGTACGAAACTGTCAGAGGGTCAACTGCACCTCCAACACATAATAACTGAGGAGTAGATGGACTTATTGAAACTTCATGCGTTGGAATCACAGATATTTGAAAAGTTTGAATTGCTCCTTCACAAACCACAGAAGCATCAATGGGGTTGACATATGAAGGCGTCACTGAAACTGTAGCTATTTGTAAATTGTTCGTAATATTAGTTGCGTTAAATGGCACTATATCGCCTGTTCCCGTAAGAGGTGCGCCAATATTGGTATCAATCTCCCATGCGTAGTTGATTACTCCAGTCGTTTGAGGTGAAGTAAATTCTATAGGTAAAGTTAACTCACCATTACAATAAGTCAAATTTCCAACAGGATTCATTTCAGCTTCAGGGTTTACGGTTATAGTATATTGCACGTTTATCCCCTCACATCCTGCCGATGAAGAGGTACTTGCTTGAGCTGTAAAAATCAAGTCTATAGGTACGGAAGCAGTACTAGTCAAATTCAACTGAGGAATTGTAGTTGTTCCTAAATTTTGTGTGATGCCGGTAATATCTGGATATAAACTTGCATCTATGGACCATGAGATGTTGACTGCTGGAGTTAGTGAACTTAAATTGACTATTTCTGATACTTGGCCACTGCAAATCACTTGATTTGGGCGATCAAACTCTACAGACGGAGCGGGATCAACAGTGATAGAAAATGAAACCGTATTTCCAGGACATCCTTCAAATTCAACACTTAAATCATAATTCAAAGTAAATGAACTCGTCCCTGTGTTTTGGATTACTGTTCCCGTCAGTTGGCCACTACCATTAGGTTGTGGATACCCTGAAATGGTTGCTGGTATTGAAGTCGAAGTTAATACCCACGAGTAATCTACGCCAACAACATCAGAATTATAGATGGGCGTAGTAAATGCCGTTCCGCCACATATGACTTGGTCTACAACTGAATCCATTGTAGGCGCTGGCTTTATGTTTACAGTAATCAAAAAATCATCGCCAACACAGTCACCACTATCTCCAGACGTAGGGGTTACCGTGTACACCACTGTTTGTGTACTATTTGAATTGTTTGTGAGCAATTGACCAATTGTACTTTGTCCTGTACTTTGATCTGAATCACCAGCTATTTGCGCATTTTCGTCAATTACAGTCCAAGTGTATGTTGTATTTGTAGGTACAGTATTTCCCGCTATAGTAGTTGGGTCAATATTGAAACTTTCTCCGGAACAAATTTCAACTGTTTCATCTTGAATTTGAGGTTTAGAGGCCACAGTATAAACAAAATCTACGGGTGTTCCAGAACAGCTATCTACAATCGGTGTCACAGTGTAGACTACACTTGCCGCAGCATCAGTGTTGTTGATTAACGTCATGGCAGGAATAGTGGATTCATTTGTAAGATTTAAATAATCCTGAACAGCAGAATCTGCGGTAGTAACAATTGAATATGTAGTCCCTAGCATGTCTGAATTAAATACCACTTCATCAGAAGTTTGACCTGAACAAATCACTTGCAAAACGTCTGTATTTGTGAGTACTGGTGTTTGGTCATAAACAAAAGAAAATACATCTGAATTAGCGCCTCCACATACTCCATTGACTTCGACAGTTATAAGATACTCTCCAAAAGTTAAAAAATTAAGGACAGGATTTGCACTAGAAGGACCTGTTCCGCTAATAAAAGCATAATCTGAAGAAGTAACGCCTACACCTGAGACAGTCCAGTTGTATGAATCTGGAGCGTATGGTGAAACACTGTACGTTGGCGCAATAGAAGGATCGCTAAAGTCAAGAGTGTAACCATCTGAAACTAGTGCATCATTTGTTTCACAGATTGCCAGTGAAGCGTCGCTAAAATTGACGGTTGGATCGCCAAGAACGGTAATGGGTTTGGTTACTGAGTTTACTCCACATAAATTAGAAATCGTCTGTGTAACTTGATAAACTCCCGGTGTATCGAAAACGACCTCAGGGCTTTGTGAGTTGCTAGAAGAGGGAGCTTGAAATGTATATCCAGAACTTGGTGAAATAGTCCAATTATAATTGATTGATTGACAATCGAATTGATCTATATTTGACAGGTCATTCAGAGTAACTGATTGATCAAAACAAATCTCTGTTATTGCTTGACCAGAGTCATCTAAAAATTGGAAATCAGGATCTGTTATTGCTTGTATTTCAATAGTTTGTGTAGGTGTGGTCGATTCTAATTGACAAAGGTCTTGATTATAAGCGACTAAATAAATTTCCCAACACCCAGGTATGACTTGATTTGCAGGAATAATCAAATCATCCCCAACCAACCATGACTGAAGAACTTCAATTCCATTTACGTAAACAAAGCTAGTGTTTTCTGGTCCTTTTACATACCAATCAAAATTTGCTCCATCCAAACATGTCCCTTCTAGCCCCCATTGACCAAGAATAGATGTATTAGTTGCTGTGATAGGCTGCGCCTCACACTGTTGTTCAATCAGAGTAAAACTAGCTTCGGGTGCTTCACTGACATTGACCGCTTTTTCTGTTCCAAGACCATTCACTGAGTATGTATTACAGGTCTCAGTATCACTAGTTCTAAATTTATTGTATAAACTTTTCTGAATAATGAAATTTGATCCCGATTCGCCCTGACCACTTTCACAAGAAACTGTATTGTAGATATGCTTGATCTCAGTTCCATCAAACATAATTTCTGCATGTGTATAATACTCTACAGCAGATCCATCACCATAATCAAAACTGTAGTATGAACCAGTGTAGTTACGAGCTATCCCTGAAGTACTATTGTCTATTGCAAAAATAACCTCCTCGTTCAAGCAAATAGTTTCAGATGTAGTATTTCCTAAATTTGTATTGTTGCTATGCCATAAAAAAACAACAGAGTAAATAGATGATACTCCCTGTGAGTTTATTTCATGAATTTCTATGTTGTAAGTTCCAATTGGTAGCCCTGTAGGATTAGTTGGATCAGTATCATCAATAGGTAAATTGATAGAGGCTACCCCAAAAACATCGTCAATTATTAAATTTTGCGAATATGCGCCAGCATTGAAAACATCATGCAGATATGCGGTATAACTACTTCCTGAATTTTTGGAAAAATTAAAATTGACAACACCAGAGTTAACTCCGCTATCGTTAGTTTGTGCACCAAGACCACGATTCAAACTTCCTGCAACGGGGAATGCAGTTACGTCTAAAGCAGAATATCCATTATCAGGATCATCATAACAATAGAAAAAATTATTATTTATTGAAGGAATTCCAGAACTAATACTTAAATAATTTGAAACAGAATCTGAAGAAACATCAAAAAAATCGGTTTCTGTCAAAATCTCTGAATATGTACCGCCAGTTGCAGTCAATCCCTGGGTCGCTCGAACTCTCAACTTATAAGTTCCAGAAATCAAAGAGCTTGGTAAAACACCATTTATCAAAGATGTATAAAAATCAAAAACTTCATTCAACTCCGTAGGGGCTGAAAAATCTCCTAATTCGTCGCTTAACTCTAAAACAAACTTATTATTGTCTGGGTTGTCTGTCCCAAGAGCAGAGGGATTATCCATTCTAAAAATACCTTTGGGATTGATATGGACTGACACACTAGATCCACTGCCGTAGGTCGCGGAAGTATTAAAATCGATTAATTCTATTTCTGCAAATTCTTGCTGTGCGAAGCTGAAAAAACATGTCAGGGTAAGGACTAATATTTTTAAGAATTTAATAATCATAGAGGTTAATTTATTTAATACAATCTAAGAAAAAATTAAACAAAACACACAATCAAAAAAAGAAAAATTTTCAACGTCTAGTTAGTAAAAAAGATACCTTTTTGGATTCTTACGCCATCCAGCTTGACTTTCATACTCCACAAAATAAACAAGAACATCTGCTTGACTTTGATAGTCTACAAAATAAATTGTTTTATCTGACTGGCTTTTGTAGTCAACAAAATACCATAATCCATCATTTCCTTTTGCTTGACTCTTATAGTTAACTTTGTAGACATTTAAATCAGCTTGACTCTCATAGTCAACCACAAAGACTTTGATATCAGCCTGACTCGCATAACCGACACTAAATACTTTTTGAGCAAAAAGTAGAGATGAACTAAAAATTAAAATTACACAAAGCTGAATTTTCAACACACTCGTTTCTTATGATTGCTATTTAAATAATATGACTTTCTTGGTTTCAATTGATGAACTTTTTTAGTTTTAAGAATTTATCGAACCATAAATTTCACTTGTGACGTCCCTTTTGGATGCACCACATGAACTATATATAAGCCTGATGAAAAACTTGATACATCTATAGTCTTGGAACGGCGATAACTTGCTAACTCGTGACCTAAATGACTGTATATTGTGACATTAAAATCACTTTCCCCAAGTCCACTAATTTCTATATGGCGGTTTGTAATTGTAGGAGACACCGAAACTAAAACCTCATCAAATACTGCTAATGATAGTATTCCCCATGAATCATTTGCTGCAGGTCCATTCCAAATCATAGTGGCTAAATATGGGTTGTCAATAAATGGATTTCGGTTGCCCTGATAGGACGAAATTACATCATTTCTTGTAAGCTCTAGAGCTGAAACAGGATCTTCCTCATTCCATTCCAAAAAGACATCAGGCATATCGCCATTAGGGGAATAATCAGCACTTCCTGTTGCAGAGTTCATGGCTTCGCATTGCGAAGGGTAGCGCAAATACATATACATAACAATACGTGCTACATCCCCTTTCCATTCGTCACCAGGATAAAAATAACCGTCATTTGTAACTTTGGATTCAACCCCCGAATCGTCAATAAACAAGCGATTGCTGCGCTGTGTGTTTTTTTGTGAATCCGCTGCGCGAAGATTGTGGACATCTGTACCAGGGCCAGCGGAAGATGAGTTTGCAACGAGAGAAGGGTTTGCCAATGATTTTGCAAATACATGCTCCCTATTCCATAAGCCTGCGGTGCCTGCACAGCCAAAAAAATTACATTTTTCAAAGACGCCTCTCAAACGATCTGAAATAAACATACCATCGTTGTTATCATATCCATACACAAGAAGGACATTGTCTGAGGTTGAATATTCTAAATCACTAATACTCAAAACATCCCAAGTATTTGGTGTGCCACTTGTGTATACAATAAAGTTATCATGTGTATCGATAATAAGGTTTGAAAGTTGAACTTTTAAATTGTCTCCAGATTGAGAAAAATCAATGGACGAATAATAGGGTGGAATTTGTGCTGTTGCAAGACCTGAACAAAAAACACATATAAAAAAAAGGTTGAAGAAAGGGAATTTGAGCATTAATAAAGTTAAAATGGTTTGGACTACGAATTTACAAAATAAATAAGTGCAGTTGACCAAAAAACTCTATTTTTGCCACAACAAAATTTACGTGTAATGACATTACTCTTGATGGCGGCCGGCAGTGGAAGTCGATATGGAAAACTAAAACAATTTGATGACCTTGGTCCAGCAGGCGAGTTTTTGATGGAGTTTAGCATTTTTGATGCTCTAAAAAATGGCTTCAATCACATCGTAGTGATAACCAAACAAGAAAATCAAGAATTTCTACAAAAACATCTTTCGGAGCGTATCGATAGCAGTGTACAACTCGATGTACTTGTTCAAAAAATTGAAGACATCCCAAGTGGAATAACAATCGGTGAGGAACGCAAAAAACCATGGGGAACAGCACATGCTGTATGGACTGCAAGAAATGTCATAAAAACACCATTTGTCATTATCAACGCAGATGATTATTACGGAGAAAAAGCTTTTGAAAGTGCTGCAAATTTCATCAATACTCAAGAAAATTTATCCACCTTTGCACTAGTCGCCTACCGCTTGGAAGATACACTTTCTGACTTTGGCTCAGTATCTAGAGGAGTGTGTACTACAGAAAACAATAAATTAAAATCCATAAAGGAACGTACAAAAATTATTAAAAAAGCCGGACAAATTATTGATGAAGAATCTGGTTTAGAATTGGATGCAGACGCTTCGGTATCTATGAATTTTTGGATTTGTACACCACTTATTTTTGATTATACAAAAGAATATTTTGCTCAATTTTTAGCAGACACAAACAATCACAAAAACAAAGAAATTTACCTTCCCTTTGTAGCGCAAGAAATGATGGAAAATGGACACGTTTCTGTAGACGTCATGACCACGAAAAGTCAATGGTTTGGCGTCACTTATTACGATGACAAAAAAGTAGCAGTAGACACTTTGCAACAGCTCACAGCAGATGGAATTTACCCTTCACCACTGTGGCAAAAAGTTTAATATTCAATCGTTAATCCTTTGAATTTCCACTGGGAAAACCCACCCTCTAAATCGTAAATTTTTTCAAATCCTTTTTCAACCAATTTTGAGGCACACTTGGCACTTCTGCCTCCAGATTTACAATACACAATGATTGGTTTGGATTTGTCCAGAGTTTCAATTTGCTGGTCAAAATTTTCATCATAAAAATTTATATTTTGTGCATCAGGCACATGGCCCTCATTGTACTCTGAAGGTGTACGAACATCGACCAACTGAATCTCTTCTGTATCCATTAACTCAATCATTTCGTCTGTTGATATCAGTTTCAAGCTCTGGGCTTTTGGCGTTTGTTTGCAACTGTGAAATACACAAACAAGCAGTAGAGAAATAAGTAAATAATAGC
>Ga0228609_1000458_pt1 | contig 19751 bp, 22 predicted proteins | sample 10DmetaG_FD_190068 | JGI IMG/M metagenome (GOLD analysis project Ga0228609, IMG submission 190068) | Seawater microbial communities from Monterey Bay, California, United States - 10D | ecosystem: Environmental > Aquatic > Marine > Coastal | place: USA: California | collected 2016-11-10 | reverse complement strand
GAAAAGGGACCTTCTGTAGTCTTTGTGATTTGGGCAAATATTAAAGTTTGGGACAGAAAGATAAAGGAGAATAAAATAAAAGATGTTCTCATTATTTAAATTTTTTCTAAGATAAACAAAAAAAAACCTCTTGATTCATCAAGAGGTTTTAAAGTATTAAAATTCAGTTTTTCAATCAGTATTAATGTTGATTTAGTCGGAAGTCTGCATAAGCATCCATTCCATGTTCTGCTAAATCTAAACCTTTTGATTCTTCCTCAGCACTAACGCGGATCCCAATTGTATGTTTTAGAGTCAATATAATCCCTCCGGCTGAGATCACAGAGAATGCACCCACAATCCCGACACCGGCTAATTGAATCAAGAACTGTTCAAAACTTGCCATCGCTCCAAAAATTCCAACGGCGAGTGTTCCCCATATTCCACAGATTAAATGAACAGCGACAGCTCCTACGGGATCATCCAGTTTCAATTTATCAATCAGTGCAACTCCGAGAACGATAATTACCCCTGCAATGAGTCCAATGAGAATAGCGTCTGAAGGACTCATTTGATCTGCGCCAGCTGTAATACCTACAAGCCCTCCTAAAACGCCATTCATAAACATTGTCAAGTCAAAATTTTTGTACATTAAATTAGAAAATATCGCAGCAGAAACTCCACCTGCAGCCGCAGCCAAACAGGTAGTTACAAGTGTTAGTGAAGTTAATTCTGGATCAGCAGAGAGCACAGAGCCCCCATTAAATCCAAACCATCCAAGCCAAAGAATTAACACACCCGCTGCTGCTAAGGGTATGTTGTGACCGGGAATAGCATTGGGTTTTCCGTCTTTGTTAAATTTACCGATACGAGCACCCAATAAATAAATAGCAACGAGTGCAGCCCATCCGCCTACAGAATGAACTAAGGTTGACCCTGCGAAATCATAAAATCCCCAAGAGTCTAAAAATCCACCACCCCATTTCCATGATCCGATGATCGGATAAACAAGACCAACATAGAAGATGGAAAATAGCATGAATGCGTTTAGCTTGATGCGTTCAGCTACAGCTCCCGAAACAATAGTTGCTGCAGTGGCTGCAAACATGCCCTGAAATAAAAAGTCAGTCCACCAAGTGTACCCTCCACTTGCATACTCAGCAGTCATGCCGCCTTCAGGTGCAGCGATTCCAAAACCGGCAAATTTTAAAATCCCTAATGATCCCTCTTCAAAGCCAGGATACATTAGATTGAATCCACCAAGGCAATAGAGAAGAAGACCAACGGAAATAATGAAAAAATTTTTAAATAAAATGTTAATTGTATTTTTCTGGCGTGTCAATCCAATTTCTAAGAATGAGAAACCCAGGTGCATAAAAAAGACGAGGGCTGTACAGATCATCATCCATACGTTATTTGCAGTAAAAAGTGCAATACTTTCCATAATATAGTAGTTACGTTTATAGTTAATTCAATGATTTATTTCCTTTTTCTCCAGTTCTAATTCTGTAAGCCTCATCTACGGGTAAAACAAAAATTTTCCCATCACCTACATTGTCTGTAGCTGCTGATTTTATGATAGCGTCAATAGTGGGTTGTACAAAATCATCATTTACTACAATGGACAGATAGCGCCTTTGGATTTCAGAAGTGCTGTAGCTAATTCCACGATAGACGTGTCCTTCTTTTTCGTTGCCAACTCCAGTTACATCCCAGTAGGTGAAGAAGTTTACTTCAACGTTGTGAAGTGATTCTTTCACTTGATCAAATTTTGATTTCCGAATAATTGCTTCAATTTTTTTCATGAACTTTATGTTTAATTTTTAAGAAAATGCAAATTATAATTAATATTATATCTAAGCGACATTAAATAAAAAAACCTCCCGCTTATACGGGAGTTTTTTTTAATTTAATTTAATTACATCTAATTAGATAAATTTCTATCTGTCTCTTTTTCCTGGATAGGCAATAGAACCGTGCTCGGAAATATCTAATCCAGCAATTTCTTCTTCTTCAGTAACACGAAGACCAATAGTGTACTTTAAGATCCCGAATACGATAGAGGATAACAGTATCGCCCAAATCATGTAGGCAAAAGCACCGGTTAATTGAGCAATTAATTGATCAGCTCCGCCACCATTAAATATTCCAATACCAGTATCGCCATCAACTCCCCAAAGACCAATTACAATTGTTCCCCAGAAACCTGCAACTCCGTGAACAGAAGCTGCTCCAATTGCATCGTCAATTTTAAGTTTTTTCTCAATAAACTCGATTGAAAAGACAACGATAACCCCTCCAAGAAGCCCAGCCAATACAGCACCTCCTTCAGACATGTTTCCACATCCAGCAGTAATACTTACTAAACCTGCGAGAGCACCATTTAATGATTGAGCTAAGTTTGGTTTTCCATACCATAACCAAGTTGTAATAAGGGCGCCCATAGCACCCGCTGCAGCGGCAAGGTTAGTTACAACAATCACAGCAGAAGCTCCAATGGCATCATCACCACCCCAAGCAAGTTGTGATCCACCGTTAAATCCAAACCATCCCAACCAGAGTACAAAAACTCCTAAGGTGGCCAAAATTTGGTTGTGGCCAGGAATTGGTACTACTTTACCGTCTACATATTTCCCTATTCTTGGTCCTACCATGAATGCGGCAACTAGAGCGGCAAATCCACCTACTGCATGAACAATAGAAGAACCTGCAAAGTCAATAAACCCTAGATCGGTTAACCAACCTGACCCTTGCCATTGCCATCCCCCAGCAATTGGATAGATGATCGCCGTCATTACAACAGAAAATATTGCATAAGTTGAGTATTTTGTTCTCCCAGCGATTGCACCCGACACAATAGTTGCAGCGGTAGCAGCGAACATGGTTTGGAAGAATAGATCAGCTCCATCTCCTTGCATGATACCGCTCCAAAAGAACCAACCGTTTGAGGTGTCTCCGTACATTAAAGAATACCCGACAAACCAGTAGGTCAATGAACCTATACAAATGTCTAAGATGTTTTTCATGGCAATGTTAACCGCGTTTTTTGATCGGGTCATACCTGATTCAACCAATGTGAACCCAGCTTGCATGAAGAACACAAGGATACCTGAGAGGAGCATCCATAGCATACCCATGTCGCCTTCGATAGCTGCCGTATCCTGTATAATAAGAGGTAAATTAATAAGTAATGAATTTATCATAATAAATGTTTTAAGGATTTATATTAGAAAGAGTAAATAGCTGCAACTACAAACGATGCAAGACTATCGGCAGTTTCTGTTGGCGAAATAGCGAAGATTTCTGATGATGCAGCGTCGATTCTAAATTCAGGTTTGAAAATAAAGTTTCCTGAAGTATAACTTCCTGTTAGTGTTAGTGAAAAATTATCTGCATCTCCATCGCCTACTAAAGCACCAAATCCATCAGTTTCAGAGAAAAATTCACCTCTCAGACCAATAGCGAATGTGTCTGAAGTAGTAAGTTGAGGATATAAAGCAACCCCAGCAAATCCGGTATCACCTTCTAGGGTGGCAGTAGTGGCATTAATCCCTAAGAAGAAGCTGTCAGATAAATCAAACCCACCTGTGTAATCTAGTTGGAAATAATCTTCCCCAGCCAATAAGTTGATGTATTGACCATAAAGGCCAAGCTGAGCACCGAAGGCAGTGTAGCGATCGTAATTTGCTTCCGTTTGATCCGTTTGGTTGAAAACACCCAACATCAATGACACATCTTCTGATAGTGTAAAATCAGCTTTTACTCCTGTATGAGAAAAAGGACCGTAAGAGAACATGTATGAGGTAGAGTAGTTAAAGTTAGCTGCGGGCGAGATCACTTCATATCCTAAAAAAGTATTGAAGTTTCCTAATGTAATTTTCACCCCATCAGCAATATTGTAATATGCATATAATTGATTTACGACCTCTGAGGAATTTCCTACCGATCCAAAAACCGCATCTGAGCCCCTAGGTCCGAAGACAACATCAGCAACAAATCCTGATTTTTCTCCTTCATATGAAACAATGAAATTTGCCATACCTAGAGCAAAGCCATTCAGGTTGGCAAAAGAAGTTCCGGGCGCAACGGGATCCTCAGTAAAGCTGGCTCTAAAATAAGTGTCTACCGTTCCGCTAAAATTGAAACTTGGAGCTTCTTCTGTTTCGTCTGTTTCTTGGGCTGATACCACTGAGGTATTAAACAGTGTAATTGTGAGTCCAAGAATAAATAAGTTTTTCAAATTTTTCATAATTAATAGTTAAAGATTTTGTCAAAAATAGATTTATAAAATTAATGACCCCCTAAAAAAAGGGGGGTGTAAATTATTTTTTATCTTTTTTTAAATTATTACCCTAAATAAATGAGGGTGTAATAAAAATCAATATAAAAAATTATGAAAATGTTAAAAAAAAGGCCTTTCCTTACGAATTTGTAAGTCGAATTATTGAAAAACCTAAAGCAACCATAATAAGTCCTCCGATAAGACTGAATAAGGTATAAGAAAAAAAGGTACTGTAGTTCCCTGTTTTAAGGAACTCAAGTCCTTCAAGGCTAAATGTAGAAAAAGTGGTAAGTCCCCCACAAAATCCTACGGCAATAAAAAAATAATGATTAGACCGAAGTGAGTTGGTTTTTAGGGACCAACCTATAAATAGTCCGATAAGAAGACACCCCAAAAGATTAACGATTAGGGTAGGCCAAGGAAAAGCCCCCTTAGCAATAGGAATTATTTTGGCGGTTAGATAGCGAAAGACACTTCCAATGCCTCCTCCTAAAAAAATTAATAAAACTGTTTTCATTTTTGAGTTAGGTATTTGATAAGAACCATCAGGCTAAACGCGACTAAGAATCCTAAGAGGATTTTATAACTCCCTTTAAAATATGTGGGTAGATTTTTTTTGTCCGCTTTGTAAGAGTAAATAATGACTGCTACAAATGCAATGAAAAAACAAAGCCCAAAAATCAATTGTCCAAAAGAAAACATTTTTTTAAATTTTGTCTAAATTTAGAAATAAATAAACCATTAACATCTTTTATAATTATGATTAAAAAACCCATGGACGCAGTAACCGAATTTCATGAAGCTTATGGGCTAGGAATTGAAAATAAGCCACAAGCGAATTTACCAAAAAATATTGTCGAGTTGCGCTACCATTTAATGAAGGAAGAAAACGAAGAATATTTGCAAGCCGCTGAAGAAAACGATCTTGTGGAAATTGGCGATGCCCTGGGGGATATGCTTTATATTTTGTGTGGCACCATTATTTCGCACGGCTTTCAAGATAAAATGGAGGCTATTTTTGATGAAATACAACGGAGTAATATGAGTAAGTTGGGTGCGGATGGAAAACCTATTTATCGAGCGGATGGTAAAGTTTTAAAAGGCCCCAATTATTTTAAACCCGACTTGGCTAAGATTCTGGCTTCAGACTAATCTACAGCTTGTCTCCAATTGAACGGATCTTCACCTAAATTGTATTGGATACCCACTAATTTTTCTTTCAGTTGTAGCGCAAGAGGCGTTTCTTTGGGAAGACTGTATGACTTATTTTGATGTGAAAAACTGTGAATTGGAAGAACGACTACTGCAGTTCCCGTTCCAAAGATTTCTTCAAGTGTACCGTTTTCATGTGCTTCTTTAATTTCGCTCACTTTGATGGGTCTTTCTTCGACTGGGATTCCGTCTTTTTTGGCAATGCTAATAATACTCTTTCTTGTGATACCGTCTAAAATCCGATCATTGGTGGGCGAAGTTACAAGTGTCCCCTTTATTTTAAAAAATATATTCATAGTACCTGCTTCTTCTAGGTACTCATGATTGCTGGCATCGGTCCAGATAATTTGTTGAAACCCTTTTTTAAGAGCTTCAGAAGTGGGGTAGAATTGAGCTGCATAGTTTCCAGCAGCTTTAGCAAATCCAACACCACCATTCGCAGCACGGCTATATTCTTCTGCAATTAAAACATTGATTTCTCCTCCTGTGTAATAGGATTTTACTGGAGCACAGATGATCATGAAAATATATTCCATTGAAGCGGATGCCTGAACGCTGGGTTGACTGGCAAAAACAAAAGGTCGAATATACAGCGAGTTACCCGTTCCTGATTTTACCCAATCTTGATCCAATTTTAGTAAGTTTTTCATGCCTTCAAAGAAATAGGATTCTGGAAATTCTGGAATTTGAAGACGTTTGGCAGAAAGATTTATTCGGTCAAAATTATCTTTTGGACGAAACAACCAAAGTTTCCCATCCGTATCTTTAAAAGCTTTCATGCCCTCGAAAACGGCTTGACCATAATGCAAAACACTGGCAGAGGGATCTAAAGTTAAGGGTTTGTATGGGGTGATTTCAGGAGTTTGCCATTTACCATCACGATAATGGCAGTAGAACATATGGTCTGTGAATGTCTTTCCGAAAACCAGGTTTTCAAAATCTACCGAATTGATTTTTGTTTCTTGAACTCTTGTTATTTTCATTACTCCATAATAAGATTTAAAGTAAAATTAGTTTTTTTCTACATTAAAAAAAGGATAGAGAATAATAATTATATATTTTTTTATATGCTCCATTCATATGGATGAAAAGAAAGGAATCATTCCTTATTTTTAACTTTTTAATATTGATTTAGCATTTTCCATAATGAAACCTAACAGATACGCAATAATTACTAAAGATGGCTCATCAACTTTGCGCATCGAAGAATTGAAAGAAACCTATCACTCACGTCACGGCGCTGTGGTTGAATCAGAATTTGTTTATATAAATGAAGGCTTAAAATTTTGGTCGGAAAAGAATCCCTCAAAACCATGTCGAGTACTCGAATTGGGATATGGAACGGGATTGATGGCTTATCTTTCTTTGTTGTATGCGCAAAAGCACACTATTGAAATGGAGTACACCAGTTTGGAAGCTTTCCCTTTAAAAAAACAAGAATTAGAAAGTTTAAATTATAACCGCCTTTTTCAGGATAATAATGCTCCAACTCTTTTTGATGAATTCAATAAGATAGAGTGGGAGAAATCAGTAGCCGTTTCTCCTTATTTTAAACTGAATAAAAATGAAATAAAGTTTGAAGATTTTACTTCTTCCTTCTCCTATGATCTGATTTTTTACGATGCTTTCGGATTTCATGCACAGCCTGAATTATGGTCTCAGGAGTGTATGACAAAATGCTATGAACTTTCTAATCATGGCGGAGTATGGGTAAGTTATTGTGCTAAAGGAAGTGTGCGGAGAGCTTTGGGACAAGCGGGTTTTGAAACCTTCAGGCTTCAGGGACCCCCTGGAAAGAGAGAAATGTTAAGAGCCATAAAACCATAAATGTGTATTTTTGAACAAAAAAATGAAACTACTGATTACGGGAGCTACGGGTCTTGTTGGAAAAGAACTCGTCAAAAGAGCACTCAATCAAGGAATGGAGATCTATTTTTTGACCACCCAGCAATCTAAATTAAATAGTATTGTAGGGGCTAAAGGATTTTATTGGAATCCTTCGCTTCAGGAAATTGATTCTGCTTGTTTTGAGGGCGTCTCTACAATTGTTCATTTGGCAGGAGCTACAATTTCTAAAAGATGGACCACTAGCTACAAAAAAACGATACTGTCGAGTAGAGTTGACTCCACTCAAATATTGTTAGCTGGATTAAAAACGTTGTCTGAAGGGCATAGCGTGACTCAATTAGTTTCAGCTTCAGCAATTGGAGTATATCCTTCAGATTTTGATCAAACTGTAGAGGAAAATATGCCATTGAGTCCCTCAAGTTTTATGGAACAAGTGGTTACAGATTGGGAGCAACAATCTGACAGTTTTAGTACAATGGGTATTAAAGTGACAAAACTTCGTATCGGTTTGGTTTTGGCTGCTGATGGGGGAGTAGTTGCTACATTGAAAATTCCAACGATGTTTGGTTTGGGTGCAGCCTTTGGGAATGGAAAGCAAGGACAGTCGTGGATTCACATTACAGATTTAGTTTCATTATTTTTATTTGCAATAGAAAAACAGTGGGAGGGTGTTTTTAATGCGGTTACCCCAAACCCTGTTTCACAATCTCGCTTTATAACCGCTTTAGCAAAGGCGTTACATCGTCCTCATATTTTCCCTCCGCTCCCAAAATTTCTCATTCAGCTTTTAGTGGGCGAAATGAGTAGTTTGGTGTTGGATAGTCACTGGGTAAGCTCAAAAAAACTTGTTGAACATGGTTTTTCTTTTGAATTTCCGAATATTAATGATGCCTTTGAAAATATTTTTCATAAAAAGGAGTAGTGACAATTTGACAATTTTTGATTGTGGCAGAACTTTTGTAATGTCTTTAAACTTCTAAATTAGAATATAAAATGGCAAAAAAAGAGGACAAAGCTACTGTGAAGAAAACCACTTCAAAAAAGCAAGCATCCAAGAAAATAAAGGCTGAAGATAAAGCAGCTCTTCAAATGGAAGAGGCAAAAGTGGCTTTAGAACAAGAAAAAGACAAATATCTAAGACTCTTTGCTGAGTTTGAGAATTTTAAAAAGCGCACAGCCAAAGAGCGTATTGAACTTTTTAAAACAGCAAATCAAGAGGTGATTTCTGCAATGATTCCAGTTTTAGATGATTTTAACAGAGCACATCAACAGCTAGATAAAGGCGAACCTGCAATTGATATTGAAGGGTTTAAATTAATTTTTAACAAATTTCAAGAAGTTCTAAAAAGTAATGGTTTGGCAAAAACAGAAGCTAAAGCAGGTGATTCTTTTGATGCTGAAATTCATGAAGCCATAACTCAAATTCCTGCCCCTTCTGAAAAAGAAAAGGGAAAGATTATAGACATTATAGAAACCGGTTATCAGTTGGGTGATCGAATAATTCGTTATCCAAAAGTAGTCGTAGGGCAATAAATATGAAAGAAGATTATTACGAAATATTAGGACTCTCTAAATCTGCATCGGCAGCCGAAATCAAAAAAGCATATCGAAAGAAAGCAATTGAATTTCATCCTGATAAAAACCCAGGTGATACGGCAGCAGAGGCAAAATTCAAGAAAGCAGCGGAAGCCTATGAGATTCTTGGAAATCAAGAAAAGCGCTCCCAGTACGATCAGTATGGGCACGCTGCTTTTGAAGGAGGTCAAGGTTTTGGCGGAGGAATGAATATGGATGACATTTTTAGCCAATTTGGAGATATTTTTGGAAGTGCTTTTGGAGGTGGTTTTGGTGGAGGCGGTTTTTCTGGAGGTCAACGTAGATCTAAGGGTTCTGACATGAGAATCCGAGTGAAGCTTAGTTTGGAAGAAATTGCTGCTGGCGTTGAAAAGAAGATCAAGGTACCTCGCAAAGTACAAGCCCCCGGAGTTGAATATGGAACCTGTTCTACTTGTAAGGGTAGGGGTCAGGTGATGAAAATCACCAATACCATTTTAGGTAGAATGCAAACATCAGCCACCTGTAGTGCTTGTGGAGGGAGTGGACAAAGTTTACTGAATAGACCTCCAGGAACAGATGCTCAAGGAATGGTCAAACAAGAAGAAACGGTATCCATTAAAATACCTGCTGGTGTTGAGGAAGGAATGCAACTGAAAGTCACCGGAAAAGGAAATGATGCACCAGCAAATGGAATATCGGGAGACTTATTGGTTTTAATTGAAGAAATAACGCATAAAACATTTGTTCGTGAGGGAAATCATTTGCATTATGATTTATATATCAGTATTTCTGAGGCTACGCTGGGTATTTCAAAAGATTTAGCCCTTTTAGAAGGAAAGGCAAGAATTAAATTAGAGTCGGGAATTCAATCGGGTAAGACCTTAAGGTTAAGAGGGAAAGGGCTGCCAAGTGTAAATGGATACGGCAGTGGCGATTTATTAGTACATATTAATGTATGGACACCTAAAACTTTGAGTAAGGAGCAAAAAACATTTTTCGAGAGTATGCTTGAAGACCCTAATTTCGTTCCCAGTCCTGAGAAATCGGATAAATCATTTTTTGAAAAAGTAAAGGATATGTTTGCTTAAATCTCCTGGATTTAAAAAAAAGTAATATATTTGGAATAATACTATCATTTATGTTAGTATTATTTCTTTTTCATAGCAATTTTTTCCCATCCTTTCACGAGGGTGGGTTTTGTTTTTATATTTTTACCCTAGATTTCATGAATGCACTTAGAAATTTTATAGAACTCTTAGAATATAAGTTTACCATTGGTAGTAGTATTTCCTTTACACCTAAGTCAATACTTATTGTTATTCTGGTCTTTATAATTACTTTTTTTTCTTTAAAACTATTTCGAAAAATTATTTATCGAACCCTTTCGAGTGACGCCAAAGTTAAGTTTAGAAGTATTTTTTCTTTTTTCAATTATTTTGTTTACACCATTGTAATCCTCTTAACATTTCAAAATATTGGAATCAATTTAACAGCAGTCTTTGCAGCATCTGCAGCACTATTGGTAGGTGTGGGTCTTGCATTGCAAACCTTTATACAGGATATTATATCGGGTGTTTTTATTATTGTTGATCAGTCAGTTCATGTGAATGATATCATTGAAGTTGATGGACAAATAGGTAAAGTTGAAAACATCAAATTGAGAACAACAAGAGCGGTTACCCGTGAGAATAAAGTCCTCATTATTCCCAACCATAAATTTTTGACCTCAATTTTATTCAACTGGACAGAAAATGGGGTAATTACCAAAGAATATGTTGAAGTTGGAGTTAGTTATAACAGTGATATAAAACAAGTGACAGCCATTTTATTGGATATTGCCAACCAGCACAGCTCCATTTTAAAAGATCCAGCACCCAAAGTCATTTTTAGTAACTTTGGGGATAGTGCACTTGTTTTCCAACTGTATTTTGCTCTAAGTAGCAGTTTTGTTTCCAATATTGTTAAGAGTGATTTACGTTATGAAATTATTGAGAAATTCAATGATCAAAACATTGAAATTCCATTTCCTCAGCGCTCACTTACTCTAGTTAACCCTCCAAAATCACTCACATGATTCAGGTTTTATTGATTGAAGATGAAGAACCGATTAGACGTGTTCTTTCCCGTATACTCTCTGAAGAAAATGATGCTTATCAAGTCACAGAGGCAGTAGATGGAAAAGAAGGTCTAGCATTTTTGAATAAGAAGCAATTTGATTTGGTTCTGTGTGATATCAAAATGCCCAAGATGGATGGAATTGAGGTATTGCAAGAGACCAATAAAAAAAATATTAATGTTCCTTTCATTATGCTAACGGGTCACGGGAATGTTGAAACCGCCGTGGAGGCTATGAAACTTGGAGCCTATGATTTTATTTCAAAACCACCCGATTTAAATCGCTTACTCACATCTGTAAGACATGCATTAGAAAATAAATCACTGCGAACAGAAAATACAAGATTGAAAAGTAGAGTTGCACAAAAATACGTCATCATAGGGGAGAGTTCCCAAATTCAAGAGGTTAGGGGAATGATTTCTAAAGTAGCTTCAACTGATGCACGTGTGCTAATTACGGGAGAGAATGGTACAGGAAAAGAACTTGTAGCACATCAACTGCACGAACAAAGTGATCGGAGTGAAGAAAATTTTGTTGAGGTAAACTGTGCTGCGATTCCCTCAGAACTCATAGAAAGTGAGCTTTTTGGTCATGTTAAAGGGGCTTTTACTTCCGCAGTAAAAGACCGATCTGGAAAATTTGAGGCGGCTCATAACGGTACGCTGTTTTTAGATGAAATAGCAGATATGAGTTTAGCCGCACAAGCCAAAGTATTGAGAGCTTTGCAAGAAAAAAAGATTCAACGGGTTGGAAATGAAAAAGATATTTCGGTGAACGTTCGCGTTATTGCAGCAACCAATAAAAACCTAAAGGTGGAAATTGAAGAAGGAAGATTTCGAGAAGATTTATACCACCGTTTGGCTGTAATTTTAATTCGTGTACCCGCACTTAAAGAGCGCCTAACGGATATTCCAATACTAACAAACCATTTTACAATACTTTTAACGAAAGAACAAGGTCTTGAACCTAAGGTTTTTTCTCCTGATGCTTTGAAAAAATTACTTGATTATCCATGGACTGGAAATGTTAGAGAACTCCGTAATGTTGTTGAACGACTTATGATTTTGGGGGATAATCCCATCAGCGCGGACAATATATATCAATTTGCATCTAAATAAAATCATCATGAAAAATCTTGTATTATCACTTTTTTTTGTTGGGCTTATCGCAGTTACACAAGCACAAGAAGCCATTCATAAAGAAAAAATTCAAGGGATATATCAACAAGCATTGACCCAGGGTAAAGCCTACCAATGGCTTGATCATTTGTCTAACAATATCGGAGGGAGATTGTCCGGTTCATTAAATGCAGAACGTGCCGTACAATGGGGAAAAGATGAATTGAGTAGTCTTTCTTTAGATCGCGTTTTTTTACAGCCGGTTATGGTGCCCAAATGGGTTCGAGGTACGTTTGAATACGCAAGCATTATCACTGGTCCTGGACGGAGTATGAATGTACCCGTTTGTTCTTTGGGTGGATCCATCGCTACCCCTTCTGCAGGTTTATTAGCCAAGGTGGTTGAGGTTAAAGATTTTGAAGAACTGGAAGCCCTTGGAGCAGAAAAAGTGAAAGGTAAATTTGTTTTTTATAACCGAGCCATGCCTGCGGGTTTAATCAATACTTTTGAAGCCTATTCCAAATCAGTAGACCAGCGTTCTCGTGGTGCTGCAGTTGCAGCCCGATTGGGAGCCGTCGGAGTGATTGTACGTTCTATGAATTTACGTTTGGATGATTATCCTCACACAGGAGCGATGAATTATGGTGATTTACCCAATAAATTAAGAATCCCTGCAGCTGCTATTAGTACCAATGGGGCTCAATTATTAAGTTCTATGCTTTCATTGAATAAGGATTTGGACTTTTATTTGAAGCAAGATTGTAAAAATTTTCCTGATGTCCCGTCACACAATGTAGTAGGAGAAATTATAGGAAGTGAGTTTCCAGATCAGATTATTGTGGTTGGAGGGCATTTAGATTCATGGGATTTGGGCGATGGAGCTCATGATGACTGAGCAGGAATTGTTCAGTCCATGTAAGTATTACAATTGTTTAAAACAATGAATTATAAACCCAAGCGTACGATTCGTGTGGTATTATATATGAATGAAGAAAATGGTTTACGGGGAGGTAATGCCTATGCTAAATTTGCTAAAAGCAATAAAGAGAATCACATTTTTGCCTTAGAGTCTGATGCGGGCGGATTCAGTCCTCGTGGTTTTATTTTTGAAGCAAGCAAAGCCCAATTTAATCAAATTTTGTCTTGGAAAACATACTTTGAACCCTATTTGGCAAGCAACTTTCAATTGGGTGGAAGTGGAGCCGATATTGGTCCCCTTCGAAACGGAAAAACAGTGCTCTCTGGATTGCGTCCAGATTCACAGCGTTATTTCGATTACCATCATGCAGCCAACGATACTTTTGATGCGATCAATAAGCGTGAATTGGAATTGGGTGCAGCGGCTATGGCGAGTTTGGTTTATCTGGTTGACCAATACGGATTTTAAATGATTGTAGCTTTAAGCCAGTACACTAAAGAGTTTCAATATAATTTAAAGCTTGCCTCTCCAGTTATTGTAGGACTCTTGGGACATACGTTCGTTCAACTTGTGGATAACATTATGGTTGGACAGTTAGGAACCGCTGAGTTAGCAGCCGTATCTCTTGGGAACAGTTTCTTTTTTGTTGCAATGTCACTGGGTATTGGTTTCTCAACTGCAATAACTCCTTTAGTGGCTGAGACCGATGGAGCAAAAGATATAGCAGCTGGGCGAAATGTTTTTATACACGGCTTATTACTTTGCACGTTCATTGGTTTTTTTTTAAGCCTTGCCGTTTTAGTAAGCAAACCCCTTTTGTATCAAATGGGCCAACCTGAAGAGGTTGTTGTTATAGCTTTTCCTTATTTAAAATGGGTGGCGATTTCACTTATACCTCTTATCAGCTTTCAAGGATTTAAGCAGTTTTCTGAAGGGCTTTCTCATACTCGACCCGCAATGTATGCTACTTTATTGGGAAATGTCATCAATGTTGTACTCAATTATTTTTTAATTTTTGGATTTTGGATTTTCCCCAAAATGGGAGTCGAGGGTGCAGCTATAGGAACTTTAGTCTCTCGCTGTTCCATGCTTGTCTTTATGGCTTTTTATGTACGATTCAATAAGCATTTTATAGCCTTTGCTCAAGGGATTGTTTGGAAAAAATCTGATTGGAATTTATTTAAAAAAATCATTCGTTTGGGTTTTCCCTCTGCTTTGCAAATGTTTTTTGAAGTTGTTTTTTTTACTGCAGCGATTTGGTTGTCTGGATTTTTGGGAAAAAATCCTCAGGCGGCCAATCAAATTGCACTCAATTTATCTTCCATGACCTTTATGTTTGCAATGGGGTTGGGGGTCACTGCGATGATTCGTGTGGGAAATCAGAAAGGAAAAGGGGATTTTATAACCCTTAAACGAGTAGCTTATTCTATATTTTTACTCATCTTTTTGTTTGATATTCTTTTCTGTATATTCTTTTTAATAATGAACTCTTACCTCCCATGGATTTATTTGGACGGTTCCAATCCACTTCAAATCACAGACGTTAGAGCGGTTGTTCAAATGGCTTCTACCTTACTCATTGTTTCTGCTTTCTTTCAAATTTCTGATGGACTGCAAGCGGTTGTTTTGGGCGCTCTTAGAGGCTTGCAGGATGTGAACATCCCTGCATTGATCACCTTCTTTTCTTATGGTATATTTGGATTTCCTATTTCATACTATTTGGGATTACATACTTCAATGGGAGCTACAGGAATATGGATTGGATTGTTGTCAGGGCTTACTGCTTCAGCAATACTTCTCTATATTCGATTTAATTATATGACTAAAAAATTAATAGAAAATTAAAGTTATGGAAATACCTAAATTTCTCATCGCAGATAATTCATCATTTGAAGATGACCTTTTTATCGTGCATACGGAATACCCTCGATTCATTCTCAATGTTTCTAATGATGAGGTGCATTGGCTTGAAGATTTTGACAAAGAAGATGAAGCCACTTTAAAAGCAGAATCTCATTTTCTGATTGAAGCGGCTTTCGATTTTTATGATAACGAAATGGAATCGCTAGAATAATAATGGATACCTTAATTGCTTGGGATAAGGCTTTTTTCTTATGGCTCAATGGAATGGGAGTCGTCACTTTTGATGGCTTTTGGATGCTCATGACGTATCGTGTCACAAATGTGGTAATTTATTTAGTACTATGGTTTTATATTTCTCTGAAAACAACTTGGAGAAAGGGATTGTATTTATTATTATTTACGGGTCTTTTGATTTTAGTTACCGATCAAGTTACAAATCTTTTTAAGGTCAATGTGGGGCGTTTAAGGCCGTGTTATGATGAAGAAATCAAGTCTCTCGTTCGCTTAGTCAAATCTACTTGTGGTGGTCGTTTTAGCTTCTTTTCTGGACATGCCTCCAATTCGTTTGCTTTGGCTGTATTTTTTGGAGGAATTTTAAAGGCATCTATTCGTTTTTTGCCCTATTGCCTGCTTTTTATAGCGGCATTAATTGCCTATAGCCGTGTGTATATTGGTGTTCACTTTCCACTTGATATCTTTTGTGGAGCTCTTGTGGGAAGTGGAATTGGATACCTCTTTTATAAAATCTGGAATCGCTTTACTCTTCGTTTTTTAAGCTGAATTTAAAATGTGTGTTGTGTTGGTATGTTTCTCCTGACTCAATTAAAGTGGAGGGAAAGCTTGGAATGTTGGGAGTGTTTGAAAACTTTTGAGTTTCAAAACAGATTGCCTCAAAGTGAGGAGGAGTAAAAACCACTATACCGGGTTGATCGGTAATGGTCTTCATTTCAATTCCAGTCTCCGGTGAAAAAAGCACTGCAGCTTCTTCTGCATTTTTATTCAATACAAAATAATCATCCAAGCGTATTTCATTAATTTGCTTTTGAGTTCTGAAATCGAAAGAAGTTTGCTCTACCATTTTTTTGATTCCAGTAGGGACTAAAGTCGGTTTGAGTTCTAAAACTTCCTCAGCGGGAATGCTTAAGGTATGCATATTAATTCTCCCTTTTGGATTAAGATTGAAATAGGCATGATTCGTTAAATTGATATGGGTGTCAGCATCAGTTTCAGCTCGATATTCAAGATGTAATTTGTTTCCGTCTAAACGATAGAGTATGGTGGCCTCAACACGACCGGGAAAACCACTGGCACCCGCTAAGCAGATATAACGAAAACAAATGCGGTCTTTGTGGTGCACTACTAAATCCCATGTTTTATTCCCCCAACCACTGCTTCCACTGTGTAATAAAACGCCTTCTGAATGTTCTATAGCAACCGGTTTTGAATGTAGGTGGATAGGATTTTCTAATCGTCCTGCAAAACGCCCTATGACCGCTCCACGAGACCAAGTATCATGGAGATAATCTTCAGGCTTTTCCAGACCCATTATGACATTTGTTGGAATACCATTTTTATCATGAACCCAAAGTTGATGTAAAATGGCTCCATAATCCAAAAACTCCGCTTTTAGCTGTTCATTCTCTATGGTAAATACCTGCACTGGTCTAATGATTCTCTTTTAAAAGTTCAGGATAGGCATTTTGAAATCGACGAAGACGCGGAATGGATACTTGTCTTACATAGGGATTGTTGGGGTTGTTTTTTTCGTAATTCTGATGGTATTCTTCTGCGTAATAGAATTTTTCTAGTGGCTTGATCTCGGTAACAATTTCACTACTAAAAATTTCTTTTTCTTGTAGAAGTTCAATGTATTTTATGATAATTTCTTGTTCTTCTGGAGTATTGTAAAAAGCGATAGAGCGGTATTGAGACCCCCGATCGGGCCCTTGACGGTTGGGGGTGGTTGGGTCATGTGAACCAAAAAAGACTTGAACTAAAGTACTAAAGCTCACAACTGTAGGATCGTAAACAACTTCAACCGCTTCCGCATGACCTGTTTTTCCTGTTCCTATTTGATTGTAGTTAGGGTTTTTCGTAAATCCACCCGCATAGCCGGAATAGGCTTCAGATACTCCTTTTACACTTTCATAAACGGCTTCCACACACCAAAAACAACCCGAGGCAAAATAGGCCTTTTTCATGCCTTGAGGGATTTCGTCTTGTGGTTCCCAAATGGGCTCAGCATGATGGACGGGAGGGGTACTAGAAATACAGGTTTGTAACGAAATTACAGTAAGCAGTGCAAATAAGGTTTTCATAAACATTTTTTTGTTGATTTTGTAAAGAATTAATACTCGACAAAAGATCTATCGAAAGTAATGAATCTTCTTTTAAGTCAAGGATTGAGCGAATTATAAATTTTCGTGATCAAAATTCATCATCCAATGCACACCAAATTGATCAATGAGTTGCCCAAAAGTTGCATTCCAAAATTGTTTTTCTAGAGGGCTTGTGATGTTTCCCTCTTTGGCTAAGTTAGCAAAGTCTTTCTCCATTTTATTTAAATCGGTATAGTTTAAGCTCAATTGTATTTGAGTTCCAGAAACAGAGGTTGCAGCATCGGCAACCATAGCAACCGTTTCATTATTAATCATTAATTCACAGTGTATGATCCAGTTTTTCTGGTATTCTTCATGGAGCATTGGACTGTCTTGGTATCGCTTCATTTCACTATGAGTCATTCCTAGAGCATTACAATAAAATAGGATGGCTTTTTCGGCAGTACCGTTAAAAATTAGATAAGGGTCAAGTTTCATAAGAGTAGGTTTTAATGGGTATGGATTAATTTTAAAATACTTGGTGAAGGGGTTGTGATGTTCGGGTTTAGTAAAGTGTCTGCAATAGGGCTTTCATACTGCTCTTTGATGGGCACGACTCCTGCCCAAATGGGTAAGTCATAATCTTTATTATCATCTTTGGGATCTCCTGTCCGTACTTTGGCAGTGACTTCATCAAGAGTGATTGCGATGACCGAGGTTGCTTTTAGTTCTTTGGGCGAAGGTTTTCTAACTTCTTCCCATCGATCGGGAATTAAATGATCTGACACGGCCTTGAGAGCCTCTTCTTTGTCTATGTCAGCAACTAATTTACCTTTGCCAAACAGAACCACTGATTCATAATTTAGGGAATGGTGAAAAGCGGATCGCGCTATAACTAAGCCCGTTGTTTTTGCTATTGAGATGCTGAGATCAATTTCTTGTTCTAAGGAAGTCATCAGGCGACTAACGGAGGCTCCATGAATGAAAAGCAAATCATCTTTTCGTCCATAAAGCGTTGGGATCACAAGAGGAGCCCCTTCATGTATGAGTGCGACGTGGCAGATATGGTTGTTGTCTAAAATTTGATAGATCGTCTCGCTATCGTAATGCCCTCTTTTGGGAGCGCGTTTCACTGTGGATCGTTTTGTTTTTTTCATGGGCATTTTTTCAGGGTAGTAAAGTACTAATTACGATTAGTTTTTAGCAAATTTTCTGATCCATTTAACAATTAGAGGAGTAAGAATAAGGGTGGGCAAAAGCCAATAAACAACCGCTGGAATGAAAGAGGGGAAGACTTCTTGATTGACAACAAGAAATGCACTGACCGAGGCGATATAGGCTCCTGTAATTCGGGCTATATGGGCAGCTAGCCAATACATTTTATTTCGCGTTTTACCGCGATAATTCTGTAGGTCTTTACGAACACTCAACAGTCCGATGATTCCAAAAGTAATCAAAGCCATACCCATGCTTTTTTCTGAAATAAGAAGTAGTATACCCCAAAGAATAAAACCGACCCCTACAACTCCCATACTTACTGTGAGCAACCAATCAATCCACTTTGGAGCTTCTCCATCATGGAGTTTTTTCAAATGAATATACCGTTGTCCTGTACCGACGAGATAAATTGTAAAAATTCCAATGATGAAAAGAAAAATATTGAGTTTAAGTAGTGCTAAAATAAAAGCAGAAAAACCTGTGCAGAGCATTCCCCAGACAAAAACTAACCCCACTTTTCTATGGGCCTTGCCTCCTTTTTTTTTAATGAGATTCCAAGTACCTGAGAGTAAACTGAGGCCACCTCCTAGGATATGAATGACTAAAAAAAAAGTATACATAAAGATTACATTTTACGAGTGGGTCTTTTTTCAAAGCTGCCCCCACAATTGGGACAAACATGCTGAAGTACATTTTCAACACAACTTCGACAATAGGTACATTCGTGGGAACAAATCATGGCTTCATTACTTTCCATTGGGAGCGGTTGAAGGCAATTTTCACATTGGGGTTTCATTTGTAACATGGGGGATAGGTTTAAGGGTAGAGTATGGGGTTGAGGGGACTGTTAATCACTTCATCAACTTTAGCACCAGGGCACCATTTTTCCCAGTCTTGGGTTTGATTTTGATTCTCTGGGGTTTTGAGCTTCATTTCACCATCCATAAAAATAACGGTCATTACCTTACGGATTTGAGTTGTTGTATTGGCTCCCGCCCGATGAAAAATCCACCCAGAGTGAAAGCTAACGTCCCCAAGATCAAAGGGGGAGCGATGTTGTTCAAAATCAGTGAGACGCAGTAGCTTGCCCAATTTTTTTTCGCTTTCATCTCCGATTTCTAGATTTCTTCCTTTGAGTAATTGTTGGCTTCCAGCACTAAATTCCAGTGGTCCCATTTCCAAACTTGTGCTCTGTAGAGGAATCCATGCAGTGATATTTTTATCTGACGCCATAGGCCAATACTGTTGGTCACAATGCCATGGAGTAATCCCTCCACCTGCTTCTTTGTAAAGCGCCTGATCGTGATATAAACGGACTGTT
>Ga0228609_1000437_pt1 | contig 20484 bp, 9 predicted proteins | sample 10DmetaG_FD_190068 | JGI IMG/M metagenome (GOLD analysis project Ga0228609, IMG submission 190068) | Seawater microbial communities from Monterey Bay, California, United States - 10D | ecosystem: Environmental > Aquatic > Marine > Coastal | place: USA: California | collected 2016-11-10 | reverse complement strand
CATGGCAATAAATGTAGACAACGTGTATAAAACCGTTCTTTTAGTACTTAACCAAGAGCAACGAGGCTACATAACGCCTGATGAATTCAATAAAACAGCTACTCAAGTTCAGTTAGATATATTTGAAAAATACTTTGAAGATCTTAATCAGCAGCTAAGAGTAACACAGGCCGATTTTGATTACAGCAACAGGCAGACTAATATAGATGATAAAATATCAATATTTAAATGTATAGGTGATTGCACTTTTAGTAGTGGTAAATTTAGCCTACCAACAACAGATCAATTAACTAACACTACTATAGTTTACAACGACGCACCCGCCTCTAGTGAATTTGCTTTTTACAGACTAGGCACTGTTACGTATGATGACATAGAGATTCAAAGGCTTCAAAGAACTGAATTTTATAACATAGACAAATCAGATTTAACACTTCCTAGTGTAAATTTCCCTGTATATCTTTTTGAAAGCGGTAAGCTAAATATAAAACCTCCATCAATAGAGACCAATGTAGAAGCAACTTTTCTTAGAAAACCTAAAAATGTTAACTGGGGTTACTCTGTTGGTAACTTAGGGCAGTATATATACGATGCTTCTTCTTCGGTTAATTTTGAACTTCATTCATCTGAACAGGTAAACGTTATAACAAACATATTACTTTACTCTGGTATAATAATACAAGACCCTACTATAATACAAGTAGCGGCTCAAAAAATACAACAAGAAGACATAAACGAAAAATCTTAATACATGGGTTTAATCACAGAAAATAATCAGCAATACTACGCGGGTGTACAAAAGTTCTTATCCGCAGCTGGTACTGGACAAGCCTTCACGACTACATTTGATACTGGATTAGTATTAGGTAGTTATGATCCTCTTCAGCCAAACTACGCTTTAAATAATTTTAAGTTATACACTGCAAATGCAGGTGTTTTAACATACACAGAATACACTTCACCTTATACCGTATCAGGTAATACAATAACATTTACAGGAAACCTAGCTGCTAATACAAGTGTAGTTGTTCAATTAAAAATATTAAGCGGTGGCGAATACGGAAATAGAGATGCTTACGGTAATACTGTTGAGGAAAACTACGGATCTTATTCTTACATAAAACTTGATGACATTATTAACAACTTTTTGGTTGCTTATGTAGGAGACGGTAAATTAATAACAAGCTGTAAAAGAACAGATCTTGTTTTTCATGCAAAACGTGGATTACAAGAATTTAGTTACGATACATTAAAAAGTATTAAGTCTCAAGAATTAACCATACCTCCCGAGTTAAGCGTGGTAATACCTCAAGATTATGTAAACTACACTAAAATATCTTGGATAGATCAATTAGGCGTTAAAAGACCTATATATCCAGCAAACAACTTAACTACAAACCCATTTGAAAACCCTATACAAGACTCTAAAGGTGTACCAACACAAGATAACTTTGGCAACAACGTTGAGGGAACATCGATAACAGAAGAAAGATGGCGAACAGCAGATGATACTTTAATAAATCAAGACAATGTAGAAGATTTATATAACGAAGGGTATGACAGTTGGGGATGGGATGAACAGCTTTTAGGTCAAAACTACGGATTAGATCCTCAGTACGCTCAAGTTAACGGTTGGTTTACTATAAATCATAGAGAAGGTAAAATATCTTTTTCCAGCAATTTAGCTGGAGCGCTTATAGTTTTAGAGTATATATCTGATGGATTAGCTTCTGATATGGAAACTAAAGTTCCTAAACTTGCGGAAGAGGCTTTATATGCTCATATGAGCCACGCTGTGATAGCTTCTAGGATAAACCAACCTGAATATATAGTAAGGAGATTAAAACAAGAGAGAAGCGCTAAATTAAGAAACGCTAAATTGAGATTATCAAATATAAAACTTGATGAAATAGTTCAGGTAATGAGAGGTAAATCTAAATGGTTAAAACATTAAATTAAATGGCTGAAATTAAAAATACATTTCTTAAAGGCAAGATGAATAAAGATCTTGATCCTCGTATAATACCTAACGGTGAATACAGAGATGCAAGAAATTTAGCTATAAGTAGATCCGAAAACTCAACTGTAGGTGAATTTGAAAATATTTTAGGTAATAGTCTTATTTCTACAATACCTGACAGTGCTGATATTATAGGTTATTTGATTGATAATAATTCAAATGTAGCATATTTTATGGCTACAACTTGGGATCCGCTAGTTGAAAACCCTCCTTTAGCGATTGATGCTAGAGCACCTTTTTCCGCTAAGTGTTATATAGTTAAAGTTGATTTAAGCTCAAGCAACCCGGATGTTATTTTAGTCCAAGGATCATTTTTAAATTTCAATAAAAATTTTAGCATAACGGGTATAAATTTAGTAGAAGACTTACTGTTTTGGACTGACAACTTAAATCAACCTAGAAAAATAAATGTAAGGCTAGCTGAACAATCCTCAGGCCATTATACAAATGAGGATCAAATATCAGTAGCTAAATATGCACCTTATGAACCTATATTGGTATTAGACAGAGTACAGGTGACTATAGTTGGAGGAGTTACGGAATCAAATACAATAGTGGTAAGCAATGCAAATAATGCATATGACAATATAAAAGTAGGAGATATAGTTACTGATAAAAATAAAATAACAGGCCAACAAATAACAGAGTTAGTAACTGTCATAGGTAAGCCTGTAACGCCTTCTAACGCGTTAACACTTTCTAATCCTATAACTATTACTAATGGTTCTAATGTTGATTTTAGTAGATCTACTATGACCAACAGTAGTGATTTTGAAATGTCAAATTATTCTTCTGGAAAAATAAAAGTAATCCAAAACACTGGATTAAATTCAGAGTATTCTATATCACTAACTGATAGCGGAATTACTACGAATGAAAGACCTTTTATTTACGAAGGAAAAAATGGAATTCCTAAAATAGGAGACTTAGTCGTAGGAGATGGTGTTAGTTCTGATACTAGAATTTCAAGCGTTAGCGTGATTAATCAATACAAAGATCCTTCTCCAGCAAACCCTGATACTTTTTCTATGTATCAAAAAATTACTTTTACTTTAAATAAAACAACAACTCTTAGCGTAGGTGATGATATTTCTATAAGTGTTAATCCTGACTACAACGCTGCATGGGCTGGTGATAAAAACCTTTTAGAAGATAAATTCATAAGGTTTAGTTATAGATTTAAGTTTGAAGACGAGGAATATTCTTTAATGGCTCCGTTTAGTCAACCTATGTTTATACCTAAGCAGTATAGTCAATTTGGCTGCAGCTCTTCTTCTGATAAAGAAGATATGGATAATGCTTATAAATCAACTATATTAACTTGGTTTGAAAACAATATAAATAACATACTTTTAAAAATACCTATGCCTGGCAACAATGTTGAAAGTGTAGCGGCTGGTTTTAAAATAACTCACGTTGATGTATTATACAAGGAATCTGATGCTTTAGCGGTTAAAGTATTAGATACTGTTAAAATTGTTAGCCGACAATTCTCATCAATAAGTTTTAAAGATGCTGTAAATAGTTTAGCTGACGCTGGTAATGAAGTATTGTCTAATACAAAATATTTTCTTGATCACGAATATAGTTCTACAAAGCCATATAAAACATTACCAAATAATCAAATAACTAGAGTTTCAGATAAAGTACCCATAAAAGCATTAGCACAAGAGATAATAGGTAATCGCGTTGTTTATGGAAATTATGTAGATAGACATACTTCACCTGAATCAATAGCCTTTAGCGCTTTTGCTACTAATAAATCTACAAACTTCGACAATTATACTCAATTTACAAATCATCAATTAAAACAAAATAGAACTTATCAAGTTGGATTTGTACTGTCCGATAGGTATGGTAGACAATCCGATGTTATACTATCTCAATATGACAATGACCCATTAAGAGCAGGTTCTACTGTATTTCATCCTTATAATCACAACAATACACAACAGCAATCTCCAATATTAGACTGGCTAGGTAATGCTTTAAATGTTACGTTGTATGAAGAAATATCCGGATCTGATGGACCAGGTATTTATTCCGCTACTAATCCGCTTGGGTGGTATTCTTATAGGGTTGTTGTAAAACAAACAGAACAGGAATACTATAACGTATATCTACCTGGATTTGTAAATGGCTATCCAGTTTTAGGTACTACAAAATCCGAAAGAAATACTAGTTTTTTTACTACAATACTAGGTGATAACGTAAATAAAATACCTAGAGATTTATCCGAAGTAGGTCCAAATGACAGGGATTTTACTAGTAGTGAAAACTTAAGTATTAGAGTAAACAACCCTAGAATAAACAATAAAACAATAGCTTCGCCTGTATATCAAAAAAACGAAGCTTGGAATACTCAGTACTACCCTAATGGAGTAGAGCAGGAAATAATACAGATAGGTACTGTTCGTGATTTAGAAATACAAGCAATACCTTTTAAACCAGGGGTTAATTCAGGGGAGTATGGAGAGTCTGCAATATTACAGACTTACAACTACATAGATAACAATCCGTCTAATGCTGTAGAAAGTATTAATGAAATTCCAGAGCCTACAGGTGCAATACCTTGGGGAACAACAGGTCCAGATGCAACATTTTATAATGGTGAATCAAATCCATTTATAATAAAAGGAAATCAATCTGAAAACAAAAACAATCCTATTGGAGCTTATGTTACCACTCTCTCTGTAAATTCAAACCCAGTACCAGAAGCTGTTTTATCAATGGCTCCCTTCTTGTCTGTAGCTGAAACCAAGCCAGTGGAGTCATTGTTAGATATATATTGGGAAACTTCTCTATCTGGTAAATTAAGTGATTTAAATTCATTAGTAAACGTTCAATATTCAGGATTAATTGGATCAAATTTTGAAGCTGCTAACTTTCCTGAAAGCGTAACAAGTTCAGATGTTATAGGTTTTGGATTTAATTTTATAAAAGGCGATAGCCAATTAGCTCAGGCTAGTTATGTTACTGCTACTATAAATTCTATCGTTGATGGCGATGGCACTGCAGTACCTACAAATACCTTTACACTGTCTAAAAATATAACAGAAACAGCGTTTGAAATAAAACCAAACGATGAGTTTTTTTACAGTGAAAATATTTTAAATAACCCAACTGAAGGCGTTTATACTATAACAGTGGACACAACTTTCAATGGAGAGAACGATACTATAGTGCTGCAAGATATGTCATTAACAAATGTAGCTCCGTCTATAGATAGTTTTTCACAGCCAACCGGTATAACTACAGCTCAAAATCAAACAATAATAAGTTTAACTGGTAAGAACGGAAGTGCTGATCCTGCTGTTAATACAACAGAGCTAAATTGGGAAATAGATTCAGTGTCTCCTTCTATAGAAGCCAGTAATTTTAGTATAGGTTCAAGTACAGGTGTTTTAACTAATGGCCAGGCATTAACAGATAATACTTCTTATAGTATTGGAGTTAAGGTTACTGATGCTAATGGAAATGGTTTAACCAGCTCTATTGCATATATAAACTTTACAATAGGTACAAACACTACAGGAGCCGTTCCTTTAAATATATGTAGCGGTAGAAATCTGAGTGCCTCAGTTCCTGGTTGTTCTCAAAACATAGAGTACAGGTTTTTAGCTTCAAATACAGCCACGGGGAGTAGTGGTGATTACCCTGCTCACTTTAATCCAAATACACCATATGATCCACCTAATATTGTGTACAATGTAAAAGCTGAAGGTGATAATTCAACAACAGGTGCACTTACGCAAGGTGAAATGTATATAACGGTTAGTATGAGAAATCCATCAAATGCTACACTACAAAGCTCATTGTTTGTTGATTATTTGATACAACATAGAAGTGATAGTAACAACAACTGGGGAGACGCTAATGATCTTCTTACAAATTCAACTGTTGGTGGCACTAACGAATATGTTCGTATAGAGATTGATTCAACTAATGGAACAGATCCAGTTTCAACAACATATCATTTCAGCCAAGCAGGTGAATACAGAGTAATATCTACTAAAGTAGAAGGAGAAGACTGTCCAACTACAAATCCTGTTGTTTTTTATGTAGACTTTGGAGATGCGATAAATGGTCAAGATGAAAACAGTAGCTGCTATGCAGGTGAATTTGGAGGATTAGTTAGGTAATAAATAATAAAAATAAGTAATTAATATAATATGTCAATAACTTTAGAAGTAGGTTACTTTAACTCATTTTATGTGAAGAGAATAGCTGATCTGCCAAACCCAGCTGGACCAGTTAATGGAGCTACTACATTTCCTGACGCAGATATACCTGTTTGGACAGCTCCTTCGTCATCTACTCCTGAAGAGGATTGGTATATTGAAGAATCAAGAATACGAGGAGGTTATAATAATACTTCTGTCGATCTTGGTGTAAAAGCTTATATAGTAGAAGATAACGATAAGCAAAGAAGAAGATCAAACTCTCTTATATACTCAGGTGTTTTTAATTCAAGAACTGGTGTAAACCAATCAAATCAATTTAGTGTAGCTGAAGAAATAACTAGAAGTGTTGATCCTGTTGGTGGTAGTATTCAAAAACTATATGCTGAAGATACTAACTTAATTATATTTCAAGAAGATAAAGTCAACAGAGCTTTAATAGACAAAGACGCTATATATTCGGCTGAAGGTGGAGCGATAACAACATCTGCTAATTTAGTTATAGGTCAAGTAATAGCTTACGCTGGTGAATTTGGTATATCCACAAATCCTGAATCTTTTGCGGTTTATGGTTATCAAAAATACTTTACAGATAGAAACAGAAATGCTGTTCTTAGGTTGTCTATGGATGGTATAACTGAAATTTCTAATTACGGAATGATTTCGTTTTTTAGAGATAAATTTTCAATGGTTGGTTCTACTGGAAAAATTATAGGTGCATATGACATATATAATAAAAATTATACTGTATCTTTAAACTATGTTAATCCTGATAACGAACAAGATGTGTATAGCACAATTGGTTTTGACGAAGCAACTAACGGATGGGTAAGTTTTTACGACTACCAACCAAGTTTTGGATTTAGCGCACAGGGAAGTTTCTTTACTACAAAAGATAATAAGATATGGAAACATTATTCAAATTCTGTAGACAGAGCTAGTTTTTACGGAGAGCCAAGCGAGCCTTCTATAGTTAAGCTAGTAATAAATCCTGATCCAACCAGAGTAAAAACTTTTAATACAATTAGCTATGAAGGAAGCAACGGTTGGGAGATTACTTCTTTAATATCAGACGAAACAGGCCTTGATAATGATTCAGGATCATGGAGCAACAATACGAATACATCGTCAAGAATATGGAGTTATGACGAAGGTTTGTATGTTGACAACGGTATTAATTACCGAGCAGGCTTTGACAGAAAGCAAAACAAATACACCGCAGCAATAAAAAACAATTCAACAGCACCTATAGCCGGCCAAGTAATAATGGGGCCCAGTAGTACAGGTATAAAAGCTTACTATGCTACAGTAACTATGAAAACAGATACAACAACCGATCCAGGTGGATTAAAAGAACTATTTGCAGTAGGTGCAACTTATGGAAGATAAAATAATTTAAAATATAAAAATATGGGTAATTTTGCAAAATTTGCAGGAAGCTTAGGCGGAGGGCTTTTATTAGGCGCTGCAACTACAGTTGTTGGATCCTTGATAGGAGGAGGCGCTAGGCGAAGGGAAGCTAGAAGAGCTAGAGAGCAAAGAGATATGCTACAAAATAAATTAAATAGATTAGAAGCTAACCGTCAGGAAATAATAAATCCTTATGCTAACGTTACTAACTTAAGTGAATTAGCTACAGATCTTTCCTCTACACTATCAAATCCATACGCTAATTTGAGTGTAGCTACACAAGCTGCGGAAATGCAAGTAGAACAAGCTGATATATCTTTAGCAAATACTTTAGATACTTTGAGAGCTACAGGAGCTGGGGCTGGTGGCGCGACCGCGTTGGCTCAAGCGGCTATGGAAAGTAAAAAAGGTGTTTCTGCTAGTATAGAGCAGCAGGAAGCAAATAACGAAAGACTAAGAGCTCAAGGTGAGCAACAGCTAGACAGGATGAGAATGCAGGAAGCTGCTAGAATACAAGGTATTCAAATAAGTGAAGGAGTTAGAACCCAAGGCTTAGATGCAGCGGGGCAGCAATTTATGTTTAACGCTAGAGAAGGAAGACAGATGCAAGAGTTAGACAGAACATCTGCTTTGTTATCAGGAGCTCAAGCTAGAATAATGCAATCAAATAATGCGAGACAAGCAAACACTGCTGGTCTTGTAAGCGGTTTAGCTGGATTAGGAGGTAGCTACTTAACGGGTTTAGCAAGGCAAAATTCTAGTCAATATAATGATAACCCTGGTGAAGATGGAGATACATAAAATACAAAAAAAATGAGTTATACAAATCCTAAACAGTATATAGATAATCAATCCGCTCAAATACAGCAGAATTTACAAAAAAACTTAGCAGCTATAACTGCTAAAACTACTTCTGATATAGGTAAAATATATGCTGAAAATTCAAGGTTAAATAAAGAACTTATTAAGCAGGTTGACAATAAAATTACTAAACAGACTAATGCGGCTATTCAAACGCATAAAAAGAATCCAAGTGTAAAAATGGATGGCATTTATAAATTAGCTAAATATGTTGCTGACATAAAAAAATCAAATCCATCTAGCTGGTCTGAAAAACAAAGAAATACGGTTTCTAGCTGGGACTCTTTAGCTACTCGCATGCAGAACACTTTTGAAAATACGTTGTCTGCAGATCCTACTAAAGCATTATCAAATCTAGCGGATAAACCCGGAGGTATTGACACTCAGCGAGGCAGTACAAAAACTAGAGTAATGATGGCTATGTCTAATTTGATAGATGCTGATAAAATTTCTCAATTTCCAATTGATGAAACAGGTTTTATTAATTATAATATATTAGTAAAAGCAAATGGAAAAGAAATAGGTAATGTTATAAATGATACACCTGAAAGTACTATGGAGATAGATTTAGTTCCAGACATAATAAAAAGTATTGACGAAGGTAACGCTAAAGTTGCAGGTATTATAAACGCAGGTAATCCGCTTTCTCCTTATTACGAAGAGGGGGAACCAGTTCAATATAAAGATAAAAAAACTGGAAAAGTTATAATGGAGGGTCGTAAAATGAATTTAGAAAAAGTAAGAAATACATGGATAGAAACTCAAAAGAGTAACGATTATATTGGCTTAGATAAATCAGGTCAAGTGTCTTTATATCAAACTCAGTACAAAGATAAAAATGATCCTAACTACAGTTATGACAACCCTACTGATGACGAGCTAAAGGTTATGGAAAAAAAATATATTGATAAAGAATTTAATAGATTTTTAGCAGCCAACCCTAAAATTTTAGCAGCTTTAAAAAACCCAAAAGCGCCTAAGCAAACCTCAACTAAAAAACTAACAGAAGGTGATTATAAAAGATTAAACTACAAAGATAAGGTTAAATACCTTGATAGTAGATTTACTTCTGAAAATGTAACTTTTGAATCAGCTTTTGAGTTAGCTAATGAAGAAGGCATAAAAGTAGACCAAATATTGGAAGAAATAACCGAAGAGGTTATAGAATTAAAATTAGGTAATACAATAATAAATAAAAACGATCCACCTGAGATAATAAAAAAGAAATTATTAATAGCTGGTGGTGTTAAAAATAAAGATGCGGAAGAATTAATTAATCAACAAAGTCAATTATTTCAACCATATACAGGTAATTTACCAATAAAAAAATAAATTAAATTATGTTTGAATTAGAAGGTGAACAATATTCGTTAGATCAAATAACTTCTGCAGCAAAGCAATCTAATATGCCTGTTGAAGATTACTTAAAAGAATATAGTATTAAAAAAATAGAAGAAATTACCGAGCCACAGGATTTTCCAACAAGCACTGTAGAGGATGCGGATGCAGTGCAGCAACCAATGACAGCATCACAAGCAGGTTTTACGGAATCACCCTCGGTAGACACTCCTTCGGATTCACAAGATCCTAAAAAATTAGTTGACTCATTTGATGAAGATCTTTTATCCGCAAAAACAAAACTTCAAGAAATAAGTTTAAGCAACGAAGAAATAAATGCTATAAAAGTAAAAGCTAACGCTGCTCCTTCTGTTAGAGGAGTAGGGATGGGAGCTACTACTATAAAAATATATCCTTATGATGACTTTATAAATGAAGCTAAAAAAGAAATATCTAACGAAACTAAGGTTGATATATATAATGTTCCAGAGGATGAATGGCGAGAGCGTGCTAAAAATCTATATATAAAAAGCCAAGAAAAAAGTCTTTTTGATGCCAAGAGAGAAGATGTTTTAGAAGATTACGAGAAAAGCGTTTATGGCGAAGGCTCTTTTTCATTTGCTAGACTTAAAAAGTTTGCTAGACAGATAGGCCCTAAAGCCCCTGGACAAGGTGCTACTGTTGAAGATTATAAATATGAATCAGGAAGAGCAAAATTAAGCGGTAGTTTTGAGGAAGATAAAAAAGAAGCTATAGCAGGTTACGAAAAAGCAATATCAAGCATTAACGATTATGAAACTTTATTAAATACTAGTAGCGTAGAACTAAATGCTTTACGTAAAAAACAAGCAGATTTTCCTAGTCAAATAACAGCGGAGGATGTAGAAAGAGGTAACGCTTTAATACAAAATCAAAAAATAGCCTACGATCTATACGCTGATGAGTTTAATAAATTAAAAGATTTAGAAGTTAAAGCAACAACAGCTACTGAGTTAGCTGATTTAACTAAAAGAACTTACAATAACTTAGACGTTGCTACTAATAGAGTTGCATCTTCTGGAGCCAGAATGATAGCTGGGCTAGGTAGTGTAGCTAAAGAGCTTTCTATTAGTGAAATAGTAAAAAGAACGACTGGTGCTGACATTAGAGACAAAGAGGGTAATTTGCCTGTTTACTTAAGAAACTCAAAACTTGATTTTTACGATAAAATATTTGGAAGTAAAGAAGCAGAAAAAACTATATCTAACCTATACGGTCTTACAAAAAAAATAGACGAAGGTACTAAAAAAAGGCAAGAGCTAGGTGAAATAAAAAACATAGAAGACTTTGGTGAATTTATGCTTGATCTTTTTTCTGAACAATCTGTGAATACAGCTGTCACTCTTGGTTTAGGGGGTTCTGGTCTTGTTGCTGTAGCCGCAGGAGCAGGTGGTAATAAGTTTAATGAAATGGATATGGAAGTTGCTAATGATCCTAAAAGAAAAATATCACCAGCACAATTTTATACTTCAGGCATATTGTTTGGATTAGGCGAGTATGTTACAGAAAAAGTTTCCCTAGGTCAAGCCAAAGGTGCTTTAAACTATTTAGGTTTTGGTAAAAAAACATTTGGTAAAGCTTTTAATGAGTTGGGAGAATACTCTGCTGAAGTAATAAGTAAGAGTAAAGCTTTAGGAAAAACATTTCAAAGTTGGGGTGTTAATATGTCAAAAGAAGGTGGTGCTGAATTTAGTGCTCAATTATTAAACAATCTTACTGATATAAATATATTAAATAAGGAAGATGTTCATTGGGCAGATGGTTTAACTGAATCATTTGTATCTGGAGCGCTTATGTCTGGTTTAGGTTTTAATGCTCCTGCTTTAGTTGGCGGTGTAGCAAACACTTTTAGAACAGAAAGCGAATCAAATAAATTTAATAAAAGAGGTAAAGAAATACTTAGGATTAGAAAGGAAATAAACAAAATTCAAAACAACACAGGTGTTGCCGATGATGCTTCTTCTCAGGAAGCAATAAGTGTTTTACAATCTGAGCTAGATAATATAGTAGAACAAAATGTTTTAGATATTGGAACAGCAGCTGCAAGAGTAGAGGAATTAACCGAAGGTGATAAAATAAAACTAATAGCCTTAGATAAGAATATATTTTTGTTAAAAAACGGTGTAGATAAAATAAATAATAACGAAAAATTAGATCAAAAATCTAAGCAAACGTTAATTAAAAATAAGATAGCCGAAATTGAAATTGCTCGTATTGAAAAAAATACAATATTAACCTCCTCTCAAAACTCAGCAGCAAAAGAAAATTCTAAAAAAATACAAATTGAAGTTGCTGAAAAAGCTGGGTTGGATTTTAATATAGTAAGTGCTAAAAACAAAAAAGAAGCTGTTGAAAAAGTTAACAAAATAATAAATGACAGTAATATAGAAGGTGAAAATCTTTCAGCTTTAAAAAACTTTGTTTCAGAATTAGATAAAACTGAAGACAACGTCAACGGTCAATATTTCGGAGCGGAATATGGTTTACCTATAGCGCTTTCTCTTGATGAAAATCTTATAAAAAACAATATGGGTGCTACTCTTCTTCACGAGGTAGGGCATGCTACTGTTTTTAAAAAGTTACTAGAAGGAAATGCCGATATACTCGGATTAGTAGCTGATCTGGAATCTTATGCTATAAAAAATTATAAAGGCGCAAAAGAAAAGCTTAAAAATGTAGAAAAGAACTATCCAAAAGTAGATTTTACAGATGCTGCAATAGCAGAAGAAAAAATGGCAGCTATATTAGAGTATGTTTCTAAAAAAGACATTTCAAAAGATTTAACTCTGCAGGGTAAATTAATAAATAAGTGGAATAAAATAAAACCTAAAGGTAAAAATAAAGAAATAAATTCTATAAAAACAGGTGAGGATGTATTTGCATTGATCAATAGTTTTTCAAAAAGTTTTGATAAAGGAGAATTATCAGGTCTTGCCGAAAAAGTTATTAAAGGAGAAGTTAAAGCTAGACAAATAAAAGAAGATGAAAAGAAGGCTGAAAAATCTAGCAAAGAAGCATTCAGTAAGTCATTAGAGTTACAAGAGCAGTTAGATAATTTAGATGAGTTTGATTTTGATAATGAAGTAGATTTTCAAACAGCTAAAACTAATTTAGAAACAAAAATAAGGTTAGCTAAGAAAAAGGAATTATCTAAACCTACAGAAGAAGCTAAGCCTAAAGATAAAATTAAAGATGACACTAAGAAGAACGAAAAAAGAATTGGTGATCAACTAAAAGCTATGGTACCTCCAGGTACAACTAACAAAGATTTTAAGGAAAAAGTTGCTATTAAAGTTATAGATGACATTGATAGAGGTATGCTTAATCCTTTAATTAAAAAGATTGCTGCAGGGTACGGAGTTGTAGCTGACAATGTTTATGGTAAAAGCTGGGATGACTTTTTTATAGAAGTGGCCGGAGTTCAATTAAAGAAAAACATAATGAGCTTTAATCCTGAATCAAACAATGATTTAGGCGGTTACATTATAGGTAGTCAATACGGTGTAAGAAACAGAGTGAAAGAAGCTTTAGCTAAATTTAAAAAAGAAGGCGAAGGTGGATTTAAAGAAGATGTTAGTGTAGCTAAAAACATTATAGCCAGAGAAGATGCTGCCCCTCAAGAGGCTGAGAAAAGAAAATATACACCACTTACAAAAAGCAATATTGTACCTAACTTCACTTTAACAGGCATTACAGATAAGTTGACTACTGTATTATCAGGTCTTACAAGTAAGATGACGGATAAAAGAGGTGACAATTCTTCCACTACTCCTTTAGTTGCTGAAATAAAAAAGAAAATAGGAAAAGTTGTAGGTGATCCTGAAGCTGCACCTAAGATTGTTATACAAAGACTAGGTAAATTAAAAGATGGAACTTATGAAAAAAACCTTATAAAAAACAAGAAAGCTATAATAGAAAACATGACTACCACTTTTTTAATGGGTAAAGATAGCGGTAGTAAGGTTAGCGGAGGTATTCCCCAAGCAATTGAAAAATCAGTTGGTGGTAAATTTACTGGTAAAAAAGTAACCGTAAATGTTGGTGGTAAAGAAATAGTTCAAGAAGAGTTTATACCAAACTTTGTACCATATCCAGAGTGGGTTGGTCAGAAAATTGATCGTGAAAAAACATTAGTTAGAGGTGCTACTGCTGGCAACGAGATAGTTAGAAGAGTACCAGCTAATAAAGTCTCTGACGCTGACTTCGTAGGTTTATTTATTGATGAGAAAGGTAAACTTATTAGAGGTAAAAGAGAAGCTTTAGGTAAAGCTTTAGCTGAGGAAATGGCTTTTGAAATATTATCTAAAGAAATTCAAAATGAAAATTCTGAAATAAGTAAAGCTTTTGAAGGCAATCAAGAGGCTCTAGGTGAAGTTTTATCTGACAACTTTGTTAATGAGTTAACAAGAGATATAGATAGAGGTACTATTAAATATAGTTTAAGCACCGGGGATTCTAGGTTAGATAACGCTAGAACAAATTTAGGTAAGTATATAACTTCTAAATATAAGTTTCCAAACGGTCTTTCAAACGAGCAATTTTATGGTTTAGTTAAAACAGACGCTCCCTTAAAAGAACTGTTTGACACACTTAAAAAAGAATACAAAAGGTATCTAGGTAGAATTAAAACAGATAGAATGACTGAGTTAGCTGTTAAATTTAATGCATCTGGTAATGATAACTTTAATGTATTTTTAAACAATTACTTTGATAATAAATTTTCAAACATAAGCTCAGCTTTAGGGGTTGATCCTAACAGTATTAGTAGATTTAAAATAAAGGAAGAAACAGCTAGAAAAACGAAAAGTTTTTTACAAGATTATATTTTAGATTTAATAAATAAAGATCCTAAAAATGCTGCTAAAACTTTCATAACAACACTGCAAAGCGCTTTAGCTAGTGGTACTGGCCAAAGCCTATTTGGAACAAATCAAAAATTAAACGATTTTATAAATAGCATAAAAGATGAAGAGGTAAAAAAAGCTTTTAAAAATGTAAGTTTAACAAAGTCAGCGAGCGGAATGACTTTCCAAATTGGTAAAGAAAAAATTACAACAAAATTTAAACAAGAAACTAGTGCTAAAGACTTTATTTCATTAATAAAAAAATATATAAACAATGTAAAAGCTAAGGCAAGGAACAAATACGCTAATGAGGCTGGTAAAGCATATTTAAATTTTATTAATTACCTAAAAGATAATAATGTAGATCCTGAAGTCACTGGGCTTTTACTTAACTCGCTCGGAGGCTCTATGCGTAGCTCCGCTAAAACATTAGCAAAAATAAAAGGCGCATTTATAGTAAAAGGGCTTACAGCTAAGGATTATACATTTGAACATGGTATACCTACTAATCAGTTGCTAGTTGCATCAGCTTTGTATATATATAATAAAAACAATAATATAAATGAGTCATTTTTAAAAAATATAATAGACAAAAGTTCTATATATATAATCCCAACTAAAATTTCTGACGCAATTGATAGTTTTTATAGAAACACTTTTTCTAACGATAAAGCTTTATCTGAGACCAATCCTGAATTTTATAGGTATTTTTCAAAAAATAAATACTTTCAAGCTTATTTAAAGGATAAAGGTATATATAACTTTGAACAAAAAAATATTACAGATTTATTAGATCCTAAAGGTGAGGTTAAAAAAAATACTAAGTTTTCTAAAAGTAGTCTACTTAAAGTTACAGAAAAAGAATTTAGTAATTTGTCTAAGCAAGAAGACGTGTACTATCATGGTACTTCCGCTATAGTCAATGAAGAATTTATAAATAAAGAAACAGTTAAAGATTTTCCAGAAGGAGCATCTTCGTTTAGCGTTGAAATGCAAGGTTTAGGAAAACATTATACAAAAAGCTTAAAAAATGCAAAGTCATTTATAGATCATAGGAATAGAGATGATAACACGGGAACAGTTGGAGCTGTTTCTATAGTTATAAGAAACCCTAAACAATTTAAATCTTATCAAGCTCTTTTAAAAGACATTAAAAATACTGTTAAAAACAAAAACTTGTCTATTACAGAGAGGAATAAAACCTACTTAGATACTTTAAAAAGCAATGGATTTGATTCTATAATTTATAAAGAAGGACCTAGCTATAACCCTAGCGAGAAAAGCTTGATGGCTAAAGCTATAATTCCTTTTGATAGCTCAAAAAAATTAATTGGAACTGCAGATTATAATCAGCGTAATGAAGGAATGGTAAAAGGATCTGCTGTAGTAAACACTTCTTCAAAAATGTCTAAATCAAACCAAATTGATTTAAACGAAATTGGACTTGAACCTTACAGCAACCATGAATCATTGCTACGTATACAGTTTTCTAAAAGTAAAAGAAAAGAATATGAAAATGTATTACGTAATAAAAGACCTGAGTTAAAAGACATACCTAATCAAGTTGATGAGCTTTTTAAATGGGCTGATGGGTTAAAAGTTCCAGATAATAAAAAGTCTAAATACAAAAAATTAGCCTTATATTATACCGTTAATGGTTATACTATATTTCCAGAAGACGGTTATAAAATAGAAGAAGCAATTAGATTATCTGAGGTAAATAAAATAGATCCTTATGCTTATAAAAATCCAGATGAATTAATAACTAAATTCACTAAGGAAGAGAAAGCAAAAAGAATAAACCCAGATACCGTAAAAGAATTTAGTAATAAAAGATCTTTACCTAAAGGCGTAACCATATATGATGTAATTGATTCTAGAGCTGGGCAAATGGCTATAAGAAAAGTAGCTGATAGCAATTGGGGTAAAGATTTTAATGGATGGTGTTTAATACGTAGAGCAGGAGAAGGTAAATCAGAATTAGATAACGCTTACGAATATTGGGAAAGATACAACGAAGAAGGTGGTGGATATGTTGTAGCTTTTCAAAACGGAAAGTTAATATCTCTTAGGGATGGAAGTGCTGATAAAACTTGGTGGGATAGATTTGATAAACCAACAGCAAATTTACAAATAAATTTAGGTAAAAAAGATGGATTAACCACAAGAGGCGAAATAAATTCACAAGACGAAGTTGATATAGTTGGTTACGGGAAAGGTGACTTTATGGGTAGAAAAGATACTTATAAATTATATGATTTGAGTAAAGAACTTATTGAAGCAGTAGTTTATAAAGACGGGAAGCTTTCTTTAACAGTAGAAAATACACCTACTAGAATGAACAATGGCGGAAGAGCTGTTGAACGCAAAAAATCTAAATATGTTGATGGGATGCTATTATCAGCATTTACTACCACTAAAGATTTAACAACAGGTAAAATCGTTACAACAGTTGACCTTAAAATTGAAAGATTAGACGAAAATAATTATATACAAACACTTGAGTTGATTGGTAAAAATGGTAAATCACCTGCGTTACCAAAAGTAAATGTAAAAACAATAGAAATAGTACAAAAAAGGGAAGTAGGTTTTCCTCAATCAACTGAGTATTATGCAGAGAGAATAACAGATGGAGTTAAAGATGTTGTTATTAATAAAATGGATGAATTAAAAACCGTCAAAGAATCTTTTAATCAAAAAAATAAAGTTTATAAACCTAGCGTTAAATTTAGTAAAACAATGAACAGTACGTTCAATAAAATGCTAGAAAGAAAAACAGGTATTGCTGCAGATGAAACTATTAGCAGAGTAATAGCTAGAAGGAAAGGCATTAAGAAAGGTAGATTTAAAGTATTTATGCCTTCATCTCTTGATGATTTCAAAGGATTAACTTCTTATACTTTTGCTGGAAAAGGTAAACAAGGGGAAGCTGATCAAAAGTTTTTTCAAGATACTTTGATAGATCCATACTTTAAAGGTATAAGAGCTATTGAAGAAACTAGGCAATCGTTTAAGGACGATTTTAAGGCACTTAATAAACAAATGAGACCTGTTATAAAGAAACTTGGTAAACTTGTACCAGGAACTGAATTTACGCACGATCAAGCTATAAGAGTTGCTCTATGGAATGCTTCTGGATATGAAATACCAGGTTTATCTGAAATAGATCAGAAAAAATTAGTTGATTATGTAAACGACAATGCAGACTTAAGTGAGTATGCTAGAAAGTTACAGCAAATATCAAAAAGACCTAAATGGGCTAAGCCCGGGGATTTTTGGGATGCAGAAACTATACTATCTGACTTAAACAACTTAACTGAAAAAATAGGTAGAAAAGAATTCTTATCAGAATTTATTGAAAATGCAGATATAATATTTAGCGAAGATAATCTTAATAAAGTGGAAGCTGGTTATGGTAAAGCTACTAGAGATGCATTGGAAGATATTTTATACAGAATGAAGAACGGTACAAACAGGCCTTCATCCACTACTGATAATACCAATAGATTTAATACTTGGATTAACAATTCTATCGGGGCAATAATGTTTTTTAATAGAAGATCAGCATTACTACAAACATTGTCAACAGTAAACTTTATTAATTGGTCAGATAATAACCCTTTAAAAGCAGCAATAGCATTTGCTAATCAAAAACAATACTGGTCTGATTTTGCAACACTCTTTAATTCTCCTAAACTTAAACAAAGAAGATCTGGTTTGAAAAGTGATGTTAATGAAGCTGAGATTGCAAGAGCGGTTAAAGGATCTAAGAACAAAGCAGTAGCTGCATTAAGTTATTTATTAAAAATTGGTTTTACGCCAACACAAATGGCAGATAGTTTTGCTATAGCTTCAGGTGGCGCTACATTTTATAGGAATAGAATAAAATCTTATTTGAAAAAAGTAAACGAAGAAGGAGAAGCTTTATATACTAAAGAGCAAGCGGAAGAAATGGCTTTTAAAGATTTTAGTCAAATATCTGAAGAAACTCAGCAATCCGGGGACCCTGCTTTAATATCTTCTGATCAAGCGAGTATAGTGGGTAGAGTATTACTTGCGTTTCAAAATACACCTATACAGTTAAATAGGTCTATAAAGAAAGCTGCTTTAGATATAAAAAACAGAAGAAGAACACCTGGGCAGACACTGTTACAAAGTGATTTTTCCAACTTAAGTAAAATTATATACTACGGTACTGTTCAAAACATCATATTCTCTGCATTACAAAACGCTTTATTTGCTCTAATACCTGGATTTGAAGAGGAAGATGACGAGCTTACTGAAGAAGAGCAATTAGAAAAGTATGGAAAAGTGTATAGCACAAAGCAGTCTAGAATAATACAAGGTATGATTGATACCACTTTAAAAGGAGGATTTGGTTTGCCTGGGGCTTTTATATCTACTATTAAAAATGCCTATACTGAGTATGATAAACAAGAGAAAAAAGAATTTATGGCTGATCATACGTATACTATATTAGCATTAGCTAACTTAGCTCCATCTGTTGGATCAAAGCTTAGAAAAGTTTATAGCGGTATTCAAACAAAGAAATTTGAAAAAGATGTTATTAAAAAAAGAGACTGGGATATTACTATAGATGGTAAATTTAATTTAAGCCCTTCGTATAAAGTATTAGGATCAGTAACTGAAGGTCTTACAAACCTACCTTTAGATAGAGCTGTTACAGAAGTGAATGCTTTAACCGAAGCTTTAGATTATAGAAATACCGTTTGGCAAAGGGTAGCTCTTGCTTTAGGCTGGAGATCTTGGGATGTTGGTGCAGAGAATGAAGAGCACGAACTTATAAAAACAGAAGCTAAAGCTAAAAGAAAAGCAGAAGGTAAAAAGAAAGCAAAAGAAACAAGAGCTAGAAGTAAAAAATTTAAAACAAAAAAATTTAAAACAAAAAAATTTAAATGAAATTAAAATACTTTACATACGAAGAGTTTGATTCACCTGATGTCCAAGGAAGTGGTCAGTTAATGAATGAAGAATTACTTAACATGCTTGATGTTGTTAGAAAAAAATACGGTAAATCTATTGTTATTAACTCAGGCTACAGAACTGTAAAACATAATGCTAAAGTAGGTGGAACTCCTGAATCATCTCACACAAAAGGTTTAGCAGTTGATATTGCATGTAATAATTCTACTGACAGATTTAAATTAGAAGGTATATTAAGAGAAGTTGGATTTAAAAGAATCGGTGTTGCTAAGACTTTTATTCACGCTGATATAGATAAAGATAAAGCACAAAACGTATTATGGACTTATTAAAAATAAAATTATGAAACTAACAAAAGGATCACCATTTCAATTAAAAGATGCATGTTACCATAAGGTAAAGAAGCAATATAAAGTATTTCCTTCAGCGTATGCAAGTGGAGCAATAGCTAAGTGTAGAAAAAATAAAGGTAAAAAATAATGAGACAGTCACCGTTGTTTGTTAGAAAAACAAAAGAAGGTGCAAACCTTAAGCGTTGGTTTAAAGAAAAATGGACTGACGAAAAAGGTAACCCTTGTGGATCTACTAAGAATAAAAACACTAAGAAGTGTAGACCTAGTAAAAGGATTAGCGGTGAAACTGTTAAGACTTGGAGTGAAATGTCTTCAGTTGAAAAGAAAAAAGCTGTAGCTGAAAAGAAAAGAGTTGGGATGGGTAAAAGAGCATCCAATATAAAAAGAAAGAAATAGGAGTAAAGATTATCAGGCGTACCATACCTGCAATTCCTATAAAAGAAAGGGGCCTCATTATGAGACCCCTTTTTTAATATGTATAGATTATTTAATTA
>Ga0228609_1000426_pt1 | contig 20841 bp, 15 predicted proteins | sample 10DmetaG_FD_190068 | JGI IMG/M metagenome (GOLD analysis project Ga0228609, IMG submission 190068) | Seawater microbial communities from Monterey Bay, California, United States - 10D | ecosystem: Environmental > Aquatic > Marine > Coastal | place: USA: California | collected 2016-11-10 | reverse complement strand
CTTTACAATAGCGAAGCTTTAACTTTGTTAGCTTGTATTTGGAATTGGGAGCGGACTTTCTCCCCACGCTTTTTGATGCCCTAGACCCGATGAATCCCAACTTTATTTTAGTTGAATATTAAAGCATTGAATAGGCGTTGATATTTTACCTCTGACTTCTTCATCTGAACCTTGTATAATTCGGCTTAAATTGTATTTTTGCTCATGCAAGAAAAAGTACTCATTCTCGACTTCGGTTCACAGTACACTCAGTTAATTGCTCGCCGTGTTCGGGAGCTTTTTATTTACTGTGAAATTCATCCCTATAACAACCCTCCAAAAGCCATTTCTTCTTTTAAAGCGGTAATTCTATCCGGCTCACCCTTTTCTGTTCGCAGTGAAGATGCGCCTCATCCCGATTTATCAGCAATTAAAGGAAAGATTCCCCTTCTAGGAGTATGCTATGGGGCTCAATATTTAGCTCATTTTTTTGGGGGTAAAGTAAGTCCATCCAACACCCGTGAATACGGAAGAGCTCATCTTTCTCTGGTTGATTCGGTCAGTCCATTCTTTAGAGAGGTTACTGAAAACAGTCAAGTTTGGATGAGTCATGCCGATACAATTTTGAACCTCCCCGAAGGGACAGAATTATTGGCGAGTACTGAAGATGTGGAAAATGCTGCTTTTAAAATAAAGAATGAAGAAACTTATGCCATACAATTTCACCCTGAGGTTTATCATTCCACTGAAGGAAAGCAGGTTTTAGAAAACTTTTTAGTTCATATTTCGGGGGTAAAACAAGATTGGACGCCTGATTCTTTTGTGGAGAGCACAATCAAAGAGTTAAAAGAAAAAGTTGGGGAGGAAAAGGTCATACTCGGCTTGTCTGGAGGAGTTGATTCTTCTGTGGCAGCGATGCTGTTACACAAAGCCATAGGAGCGCATTTGAATTGTATTTTTGTAAATAATGGCTTGCTCAGAAAGAATGAATTTGATGAAGTTTTGGTGCAATATGCTGGAATGGGATTAAATGTCAAAGGAGTGGACGCTACCGATCAATTTTTGGATGCACTTGAAGGCGTTTCCGATCCTGAGACCAAAAGGAAAATAATTGGTAAAACCTTTATTGACGTTTTTGATGCTGAAGCACAAAAAATTGAGGGAGCCAAGTGGCTCGGCCAAGGAACGATTTATCCTGATGTGATTGAATCTATTTCTGTAAAAGGTCCCTCTGCAACCATCAAATCACATCATAATGTAGGTGGACTTCCTGATTACATGAAATTAGAGTTGGTTGAACCGCTTCGAATGTTGTTCAAGGATGAAGTGCGCCGCGTTGGAAAAAGCATGGGAATGGATGCTGAACTTCTCGGAAGACACCCTTTTCCGGGACCGGGTCTTGCCATTCGAATATTAGGAGACATCACCCGTGATAAAATAAGAATGCTTCAAGAAGTGGATGCAATCTTTATTCAGGGTCTTAAAACTTGGGGTTTATATAACCAGGTATGGCAAGCGGGAGCAATCTTCCTTCCTGTTAGCAGTGTAGGTGTTATGGGAGATGAGCGTACCTATGAGAGTTGTGTTGCTTTGAGAGCGGTTCAATCCACGGACGGTATGACAGCAGATTGGGTGGATTTACCCTACAAGTTTTTGCAGAAAATCTCCAATGAAATCATCAACAATGTCAAAGGAGTCAACCGAGTAGTGTACGATATCAGTTCAAAACCACCTGCTACAATAGAATGGGAATAGTTTTTGTAAGTAATCAAATATGAAACAATTTAAATTCATTTTTACCTTATTCCTTCTGTTCAGTCTTTTTTCAGAAGCACAAACTCCTGAACGATTCATTAATCATCGCGTCAGTAGAAACCAGAGTTTGAAAGAGATCTTGGAGCAATACGGGATTTTAGAAGCGCAATTATTGGAATACAATCCCTTGGTGGAGCGAGTGGGGGTAAAAAGAAGAATGAATTTAAGAATACCTGTCTATGCTGTTGGAATTCAGAAAAAAGAAGAGCTAATATCGAATACTGTTTCCGCTTCAACTGAGGATTTAATTCATTTGGTGGCACCCAAAGAAACCAAATGGCGATTGGCATATCAATATGGAACGACCATAGCGGTATTGGATTCATTAAATCCAGAAATAAGGGATGGACTTAAAATTGGACAAGAAATTAGATTGCCCCATTTTGTAGAAACAAAACCCCTGCCTGCAAAGGATTCATTGTATAATTATTATAAAGTATTACCTAAAGAAGGCTTTTATCGCATAGAAAAAAAGTTGGGTGTGAGTCAGCAAGTTTTGGATTCGCTCAATCCAAATTTAGCGAGTACTGGACTTCAGGTAGGAATGATTTTAAAGATTCCAGGAAAGCAAAGCGGAAAATTAAAAGTTGAAAATGATTTATTAGTTGAACGAACCAATCTTTTAGATTCAACATTGCAACTGCGTAAAATAAAATTGGGAGTATTACTCCCTTTTAGAGCAAAAGAAATCGTTTTTGATTCCATTGAGGATACTGAAAAAACACTTGCAGGAAGAAATTTGCACACGATTTCATTGGATTTTTATTCGGGGGTGCTTTTTGCGATTAAACAAGCTGTCAACAAAGGGATTGATATTGACTTAACCACCCTTGATACCGAAAATAACCCCACTAGTGTGCAGCAAATTATTCAATCAGGAACCTTAAGAACTCAAGATTTAATTGTTGGGCCACTCATCCCCAACAATTTTAATTTGGTTTCAAATGAAGCTAGTTTAAGTACGATCCCTAAAATTGCTCCGCTTTCTTCTAATTCAGTAGTCTTTAGGAAGAATGTTTTTCAATCCGTAACTCAACAAGCTGATTTTCGCGATAAAATGTACACCCATTTAGAGTCGCGATTAGATTCTACACACAATGTGGTCATTGTAGCTGACTCATTGAACAGAAGTCTTGAGCGTCAATTGAAGCAGCGTTTCCCTTGGGCGATTAGTTTGCGGCCTGAAAAACAAGACTATTTATTGCCTGAGCTAGTGGATTCTTTATTGGTGGATTCGTTGCCGAATAAAATTCTTTTGGAAACACAATCTTTTCCATTGATTGCGAGTGCCATCTCGCAGTTCAATGCGCAAAATACCAAAGACCGTGAAGTTCAAGTTTTTACAAGTTACCGAAGTAATGCCTATGATAATGAAAATTTATCCAGAGCTGTATTAGGGGGAGTTAGGTTTACCTATCCCGTTGGTTTTAAACCATTAGATCCAGAGTTAGATAAAGAATTTATTACGGCTTTTATCCATGAATATGGGCAGCCTCCAAGTAAAGAAGCCATTAGAGGATATGATGTTGTTTTGGATGCTATTTTAAGAATGGCTGTAGCCAAGGAGCTACCTGAATCATTGAGCTTAGGTGAGACGGAGTATTTTTCCAATCGATTTCTCTATGGTAAAGAACAAAATGATGCTTATGCCAATAAGGCTCTGTTTATCCTGCAGCATGAGGGCTATGAAATATTTGAAATAAAAGAATGAAGCCAAGCAGCGAGAAGTTCTCTTTGATTTTTGTAAATTTGAGCCCGGTAGGTTAACTGTCAAAAACAACCGGATGTCCAACACCAAATATATATTCGTAACCGGAGGGGTTACATCATCACTAGGAAAAGGAATTATTGCAGCTTCTTTAGCCAAGCTATTACAAGCGCAAAATTTCAAAGTGACTATTCAAAAATTTGATCCTTATATCAATGTGGATCCAGGAACTTTAAATCCCTATGAACATGGAGAGTGTTTTGTTACCGATGATGGTGCCGAAACCGATCTTGATTTAGGGCATTACGAGCGTTTCTTGAATGTAAATACATCTCAAGCCAATAATGTAACTACAGGAAGGGTATATCAAAGCGTTATTGAAAAAGAGCGTCGTGGAGCGTTTTTGGGGAAAACAGTTCAGGTGATTCCACACATTACCAATGAAATTAAAGAACGGATGCGCCTTTTGGGTGAAACCGATCAATACGATATTGTCATCACAGAAATTGGGGGAACGGTTGGGGATATCGAATCCCTTCCCTACATTGAATCCGTTCGTCAAATGATTTGGGATTTAGGTAGAGAAAACGCGATTGTAATTCATTTAACACTCATCCCTTTTTTAGCTGCTGCTGGAGAGCTAAAGACAAAACCTACTCAACACTCTGTCAAGACTTTGATGGAGAGTGGAATTTCTGCGGATATTATCGTTTGTAGAACAGAGCATGAATTGTCTGAAGATTTACGCCAAAAGCTAGCCTTGTTTTGCAATGTAAAACGCGAAGCGATTATACAATCCATTGATGTAGAAACCATTTATGATGTTCCACTCAAAATGCTTGAAGAAGGTTTAGATCGTGTTGTTTTGGATAAGCTTCAGCTGAAACCCAAACAAGCATTGAACCTCAAGCCTTGGAATGAATTTTTAACGAAGTTCAAAAATCCTAAACATACCGTCAAGATTGGATTGGTTGGAAAATATGTAGAATTACAAGATTCGTATAAATCTATTTTAGAATCCTTGATCCATGCTGGTGCAGTCAATGAAACCGAGATTGAGGTGGTGAGTATTCACTCAGAAGAATTGAGTCAACAAAATGTAGTTGATACTTTAGCGCCTCTGCAGGGTCTGATCGTAGCTCCAGGTTTTGGGGAGCGAGGCATAGAAGGAAAAATTATTGCCGTTGCTCATGCTAGAGAAAGCAAGCTTCCCTTTTTGGGGATTTGTCTTGGAATGCAGATGGCAGTAATTGAATATGCCAGAAATAATGCGGGACTTAAAGAAGCCAATTCTGCTGAAATGGATCCTGCTTGTAAAGCTCCTGTAATTGATTTAATGGAGTCCCAAAAAAGCATTATCAACAAAGGAGGAACCATGCGATTGGGAGCTTGGGATTGTTCTTTGACTGAAGGTTCTCTTGCCGAAAAGGCGTATGGAACGAATATGATTTCTGAGCGTCATAGACATCGTTATGAATTTAACAATGATTTTTCAGATCAAATTTTTGATGAAGATTTTGTCGTATCAGGAATTAATCCCGAAACCGGATTGGTAGAAATTATAGAATACAAAAACCACCCCTGGTTTGTAGGCGTTCAGTTTCACCCTGAGTATAAAAGTACCGTATCGAAACCCCACCCTTTGTTTTTGGCCTTTGTAAAAGCCAGTCTAGTAAAAAAAGGCAAGGCTTAACCTTGAAAATAAATTATGGAAGAAAAAAAGTTTGACCCGTATCAGTTTATAGGATTTGTTTTAATTGCAGTTATTCTAACTTGGATGCTCTACAGAAATGGACCAGATGAAGAAGCAACCCCTGTGCAAGTTACAACAGAACAAGGGACAACAGCAGCATCTACTCCTGAAGTCGTTCAGGTTTCAGACTCCATTCTCCAGCAACAAAAAGTGGAGGCTTTTGGAGATTTAGGGACTTTATTTGTTCCTAAAGCCATTGAGAATGTGAAAATTCAAACAGATAATTTTAGTGTTGAAGTGCAGTCTAAAGGAGGTCAAATAGCTCTTTTTCAATTAGATGAATTTGAAAACTTTGAAGATGCCCCCATTCGTTTAATTGATCAATCTAATGCGGACTTCAATATTATGATTACCACTTTGGATGGACGTATTATGAATACCAGAGAGATGTATTTTTTACCTACACTTTCGGATTCAGGAGATGCTTATCACTTGGTTATGAAGGCAAGTCTTTCCGCAAGTCAATATGTAGCGTTTGAATATCATTTCCCCAAAACGGGGTACTTGCATACCGTTACCCTTAAGACAGAAGGAATGCAGCGTCTTTTGAATAGTACAACTCCACCCCAATTGGATTGGAAAACCAATACTTTCAGAAATTCCATTAGTATTGATTATGAAAATCGATATACTGAATTTACTTTCGGATATGAAGAGGACCGTGTTGATTATTTATCCATGAATGGAGAAGATAAAGAAACTCGCGAGGGAATTCGATGGATCTCCTATCGTCAACATTTCTTTAGTGCCATTTTAATTCCCGATACACCCATCCCATCAGCAGCTTTGACATCTGTCAACCTTGCAAGTGATGAGTCTTTGGAAGAAAAGTTTACAAAAAGCTTTGAAACAGCCTATCCACTTGTACTTTCATCGGGAAATTTAAATACGAATCTCAGCTTTTATTACGGACCAACGGATTATAAAACGCTACAAAACCTAGAAGGGGATTTAGAAACCTCTATTCCTATGGGGTGGGGGATCTTTGGATGGATTAATAAATTCATCTTCTTACCTCTTTTCGAATTTCTGTCGTCTTTCCTTTCCTATGGTATTGCCATTATTGTCATGACTTTAATCGTTCGTTTGGCCATGTCTCCTGTGACCTACAAATCGTATGTATCCCAGATTAAAATGAAACTCTTGCGTCCGGATATTGAAGTGATCAATGCTAAGTTTAAAGACGATGCCGTAAAACGACAACAAGAAACCATGAGTTTGTATTCTCGAGCAGGAGCCAATCCGATGTCAGGATGTATTCCTGCCCTGATTCAACTTCCTGTTTTTTATGCTTTATTTTCTTTTTTCCCTGTAGCCTTTGTATTACGTGATAAAAGCTTCTTATGGGCAGATGACTTATCTTCCTATGACTCTGTTTTAGAATTAGGATTTAGTATTCCTTTCTATGGAGATCATGTGAGTTTGTTCCCAATTTTAGCGTCAATTGCGATTTTCTTTTACACTCAAATGACCACGGGACAACAAAGTATGCCACAACAACCGGGGATGCCCAACATGAAAATCATTATGTATTTAATGCCTTTGATGATGTTATTCTTCTTCAATAATTATGCAAGTGGATTGAGTCTGTACTATTTTGTTTCCAACTTATTGACCATTATCTTGATGCTGGTGATCAAAAATTTTATTATTGACGATAATAAAATCCATGCTAAGATTGAGGAAAATAAGAAGAAGCCCAAGAAAGCAGGTGGATTTTCTGCACGCCTTCAAAAAGCAATGGAAGAAGCTGAAAAGCAGAAAAAAGCAGGACGTAAATAATTCTTTAATACTGCTTATCTTTGCCCTATGAATAAGGGACGTGTTATTGTGGGACTTTCTGGAGGTGTAGACTCCAGTGTGGCTGCTTATCTTTTGAAAGAAGCAGGCTATGAAGTCATTGGTTTGTTCATGAAAAACTGGCATGACGAGTCGGTAACCCTCTCCAATGAATGTCCTTGGCTGGAAGATAGTCATGATGCCATGCTGGTTGCAGAAAAACTAGGAATTCCATTTCAAACCGTCGATTTGAGCAAAGAGTACAAGGAACGTATAGTAGATTATATGTTTGATGAATACTCAAAGGGTCGAACACCCAATCCCGACGTGCTTTGCAACCGTGAGATTAAATTTGATGTCTTTTTAGAGATTGCTTTGTCTTTAGGCGCAACCTATGTAGCCACAGGTCATTATTGTCAGAAAAGTACTTTTACAAACTCAACGGGAACCCCTATTCATCAGCTTAAAGCTGGAGCAGACAACAACAAGGATCAATCCTATTTTTTATGTCAGCTGACGCAACAGCAACTAGCTCATGTTTTATTTCCCATCGGACATTTGCAAAAAGGAGAGGTGAGAAAAATTGCTTTGGCTCAAGATTTAGTAACTGCTGAGAAAAAAGATTCCCAAGGACTCTGCTTTATTGGAAAAGTAAAATTGCCTGATTTTTTGCAGCAGCAATTAAAACCTAAAACGGGAACCATTATTGAAATTCCAACTGATTTTTCGGTTTATTCTGAATCTGAAAATCAACAAAACGATCTAGTCAATCGTGCTAAAAAAGTACGTTATCAACCCTCAGATGGAGCTGTAGTTGGCGAGCATAATGGGGCTCATTTTTATACCATTGGTCAGCGAAAAGGACTGGGAGTAGGAGGGAATGTGGAGCCCTTGTTTGTTATTGACACCAATGTCGAGGACAATACAATCTATGTGGGTCAAGGAAAAGCTCACCCGGGATTGTTTCGCTATGCCTTAAAAGTGGCTCAAGAAGATATTCATTGGGTTCGGGAAGATTTAAGCTTAGAGCCCGGAGAAACCAAGACGGTATGGGCTCGTATTCGATACCGACAAGCCTTACAACAAGCAACGCTTTTTCAGACTGAGGAGGCTCTATACGTTTCTTTTCAAGCCCCACAATCTGCGATTACTTCGGGGCAGTTTGTGGCGTGGTATCAAGATGAGGAACTGATAGGTTCTGGGGTGATTTCTTAATTTTCCCAATTTTCCATTTGTTCCATCGCTTCTTTCACACTTTCAACTGGACGCAAGCAGTCTCTGTTTTGACAGACATAAACATAAGTTTCTCCTTCAAAAAAACGATCTTTCAATAAAGGTAAAAAAAGGCGAGGCATCATCCTTAAATTCTTTGAGTACGATGGCATTGAAAGCAAGCGCATCTTCCAAGAATGTTTTATTTCCAAAGGTTTTATAGAGCGCAATAGCCGCTTGCGTCATAAAAGCATAATCTTCTAAAAACCCATCTATTTTCGGTTTCCCTTCTTGAAAGGTGTGGAAAAAATGCCGCTTTTTGTAGGTGTTTTCTTTTAGAAAGGAATAAATGTTTTCCGCTTCGTTTATAAACTGAGGGTCTCCAAAGGCTTCATAAGCTTGAGTTAACCCTACGATCAACAAAGCGTTCCATGAGGTAATTATTTTAGTGTCAATTAATGGAAATTCACGCTGTTACATTTCTACTTTGAGTTTAGAAATCCAAGCCTCTTTTTTTGCTTCTAAAGTTTTCTTGTCTATTTTGTATTGTTCCTAAAAAGCAGTATCAATGGAAGAAAGCTTTAAATTATAAAAATGTTCTTCAAAGGGTTCGTTGAGGTCAATATTAATATCTCCGACACCTACCTCTGCTCCTAAATACATATAAGGGTTAGTAAAATAGTTGTAAGTATGAGTTTCTTTTAGGGTATTGGAAAATTCAATATTAGTTTGTGTCCTAGATAATTTTGAAAAAAGAGTTTTGGGTTCTTTTTTACACATACTGAACAAAATTAATACCTAAAGCAGAAAGGTTCTTTTCACTTGAGGAGTTGGTGCTTTTATAAATAAGAATAACCCCATATAAATAGAGGGTTATTCTTATTTTAATATTAAAGGTAACTCTTAGTACCCAGGATTTTGTTGAATCGAAGGATCTCTATCTATTTCTTCCTGGGGAATTGGAGTGAAGTATACATGATCTTTCCAAACTCTATTTTCAAATACAATATCGGTAGGTCTATAGAGATAATCAAAATCAGCAAAACTTTTTCTATAATTATCTGGGGTCATAGAACTTCCTGCTTTTTGGGTTGCTTGAATTAAAATTTGTTGCACTTGCTTGTCTAATGAATACGAGCCTTCTAACCAACGCTTCATGTCAAAAAGACGTGCATCTTCATTCACTAATTCTTTATCTCGCTCTCTTTTGTAAATTTCTAACAAATCAGAACCTGAGGCGGTAACCTCAGGTAATCCATTTCTAAAGCGCAATTTGTTTAGCCATGATTTGGCATCACTATCTTCCCCAAGATTAATCGTCGCTTCAACATAATTTAAAAGAATTTCTGTATAGCGAATGTATGGGGCATCTACTTTTTGAAGATTATTTGGCCACGATGCGGGGGAATAAGGATCTGCAAACTTTTTAAAATAATAACCTGTTCTAGAGCCATTCCAGTCTTCAATTGGTCCTTGTCTCGTATCCACTCCATTTTTTAAATTTCCATCCTCAGGTTTATAATTGCCTTCAGAAAAAGTGTAATACCCAGTTTGAATTTCATTAAAATTATCATGCTTAGTAACGTCAGAAGTTCTTACCTTCCAAGAAGCACCATCAAATAATAAAGTTGAATAAAAGCGCGCTTCTCTTTTCCCATAGGGGTCACTTGCATGATCAGGATTATCCCAGTCAAAATCAGTACCATCAGCTAAGCTGTACTTTGAAGCTAAAGCTTCTGTTGGGGTAGTTCCTGCCCATTCATGGTACCCATTAGGCCCATGATAGAGGGCGACCATTCCAGGTCCTTGAGACCACCCATTTCCACCAGGATAGGTCCTAGATCCGAAACCGAAAGATTCGATTAAACGTCCCCATATAAAATCTTGATTTTTGTCTCCCTGTAGCCAAATGTCTTCATAATTCTGTTTGGCTTCATCAAAAGATGCAGGGGCTGAATAATCCAATTTATATCCCGAAGTTGCATCTAACAGTGCTTTAGAAGCGGCTTTTGCAGCTTGCCAACGTTGTTGTTGCGATCCAGAAGTATATCCAATAAGCTCTTTATTACTGTAAGCTGCAATTGTTGAAATAGCAGAAGCTTTTGAAGGTTCATACAAATCACTGGCTACATGTGTTAACACTCTTGACTTTAAGGCTAAAGCAGTAATCTTATGAGCTCTGGACTTGTCAGCAGGTGCATTCTCTAATAGAGTAATCGCTTGATCAATATCAGCAATAATCTGATTTACAGTTGCTTCAAAACTTGATCGTGGATTACTAGCTTCGCTCTCAAGGTCAAAGGGTTCCGTTGTCAAAACTAAACCTCCAAACTGACGCATAAGCTGAGTGAAAAAATAGGCTCTCATAAAATAGGCTTCTCCTAGCAATCTTTTAGTAAGATCTGGATCAAGTCCTCCTTCGTTCGCTGTTAGCTGTTTGATTGCAATATTGGAGCTACGAATAAAAGGATAAATTTCTTTCCAACTAAACCATTGGAAGTCAATATAATTTCCTGCTGGATTCATTTTCCCTTCGGTATATCCATCCACTCCACGTCCAGGGTGTGTAAACACCGCTTGATCTGTAAAAGCATCCGTGGTCTCTTCACGGGTCAATGTTCCTGCCCAAGTTCCTTGATACAGATCGAGTACTGCTGCTTCTGCGAGTTTAGCTGAAGACCAAACATTTGACTCAGCAATTTCGCTTAGGGGAGTTGTGTTTAGGAAATCGTCTTGACAGCCTATCAGGACTAGTCCAAATAGAACACTACTTGCAACTTTATAAAAAAGCTTTTTCATTATTATCATGTTTAAAAAGTTAATTGTACTCCAGTTATTATTGTTTTTAAAAGAGGATAGGCACCACCATTATTGACGGATCCACCACCTGCATTTCTTGTGTTATTTATATTCGAACCATTTTGTAAAACTTCGGGATCAAAAGGGAAATCTGTAATGGTAATCAAGTTTGTGCCTGATACAGAAAGACGAATACTTTGTGCTCCAATTTTACTACTGATATTTTTAGGAAAATTGTAGCCAAATTCGAGTGATTTCAATCGAATAAAGTCTCGGGTGATCAAAGCGTAATCCGTTTGTCCAGAATACCATTGATCTCCACGGTCTGCTAGCCTTGGCGCAGGCGCATCAGGTTTGTCTAATGACCAAGCACGATCAAAAACATCACGCTGAACATTGGCTAAGGTACCTGACATAAAGCTCCATTCATAAGAATTATATCCTCCAGCAGCACCATTCCAATACATGTTAAAATCAAAGTTTTTATAAGTCAATGCGGTGTTAAAACCGAATTGGGTGTCAGCAAAAGCACTTCCACCTGTTCTCTGTTGGTCGGCAGGAGTAATTTTACCATCTCCACTAATGTCTTTGACTTTAGCGTCTCCAGGTTTTAATAAGGGAGTTACCCCTGAATAATCTAGAGTTTCAGCATCTATTTCTGCTTGTGAGCGAAACACACCGTCAAAGGAATAGAGTAAAGGGCGACCCAGTTCACCGCCTGTCTCACGTTGCCATGGACGGTCAGTAAAATCAGGTTCGTCAACAAACAATAGTTTATTGTTGGAATCACTTACATTAAAGGAGAAATTATAGGTTAAGCCTGCAGAGGTTTCTCCGTTGAATCCAGCTGTAATTTCAATTCCTTTGTTTTCAAATTCTCCAATATTTTGTGCCGGAGGGGTAATACCACTGTAAGAGGGTAATGTTTTGTTTGGCAACGTAAGAATATCTTCTCTTAAGTTTTTAAAGTATTCAAAACTAAAGGATAATCGATTGTTGATCGCCCTCAAGTCAAACCCAAAGTTGGAGGAGGTTTGGGTCTCCCAAGTAATGTTAGGATTGGGAACTTTTGTTTCGTAGGCGGTGGTAAATACGTCTCCTAGTCCTGTTGCAGAAAAGCCATAAGAGGCTAAGAATTGAAAAGAATCAACATTGTCATTACCTAATTGCCCCCACGAACCTTTCAATTTGAAGTAATCTAGAAAGGATATATTGTCTTTGAAGAAGCTTTCTTCAGAAAGTATCCATCCAGCAGAAACGCCAGGAAAGAATCCATAACGAGTATCCTCTGGAAATAAATAAGACCCATCATAACGAAAGAGCATTTCCAGTAAATATTTTTCTTGATAGGTATAATTAATACGTCCGTAATAGTTTAAGCGAGCAATTTCATATCCAGTACCTTCGCTAAATTGACCATCTTGACCACCAAAGCTCAATTGATCTAAATCATTTGATAAAAAGAATCGTTTGAAAGCCCTTGTGAAGCTCTGTTCTGATTCTTCTCTTGTTACTCCGCCCAATATTTTTAAGAAGTGATCTCCGTAGTCTTTTTCGTAGGACAGATTTAAACTTGCAGTAATATCGGTTAGCGTTGTATGGTCTTGTCTTAAGCTAGGATCTCCAGGACCCCGTTGGGCAGCTGTCAAACCTGATGAATCTTTGTTGATTCCATCCCAAGTATACAATTCCCATGGGCGTTGCCACAGCTTTTGATCGAAGTTCATTTTGTCATAAGAAACATTTCCTCTGATGAGTAATCCTTCTACTCCTGGGACTTTTAAGTTGATTCCAATATTACTTTGTACAAAGTTGGTACTTCTGTTATTGTACCCAGGTTCATCTGTTATCCGAATAGCAGGGTTATTTCCATTTTCAATATCGGGTCCGTACTCGCCTGTTGGCCAGTAAGCAGGAAACCAAGGATATTGTCGTACCAAGTCATTAAAGATATTTGAAGGTGCATTCGTTGCGGTAAGATTTTCTTCTTGACGAGAATACAAGCCTACATCTAAACTTAAAAATTCATTAATTTTAGCATCAAGATTTAAACGTAAGTCATACTGAGTGAACCCTTTGGGAGCATTTTTAAAGTTTACATCTTGTCTTAGAAAACCGAATGAGGCTAGATAGGTAACATCCTCATTTCCTCCACTTACTTGTACATTTTGTCTGGTTGTGGGTGCATTTTTACGCTGTACTTCTTCTATCCAATCCGTATCAGGATAATTCCATAAATCTGTTCCTGCCGCTGTATTCTGAATACGATCGGTAGAGTAGGTTGGGTTTAAGACCTCCCCATTGGGACGTGTAAAAGGTTGACCGCGAACCGCATTGGCTGCAGTCCACTCATTTACAGGAAGCTTGTACACATTTAGGACATTGACTAAATCCATATATTCAGCCCCTTTTAACATATCAGGAACTGTAGTGAAGTTTTGCCAACCATAGTTGGATGTGATTTTTACTTTTGCAGCTCCTTTCTTCCCTCTTTTAGTGGTAATAAGAATTACACCGTTAGCTGCTCTTGCTCCATAAATAGCAGCTGATGCATCTTTTAAAACCGAGATACTTTCAATATCTGCAGGATTAATTCGTGATAAACCTCCGGCACGATTTGGGATTCCATCAATTACAATCAGTGCAGAGGAATTGTTGAATGTATTAGTTCCTCTAACTCGTATTGCAGGATTATCTGCCCCAGGGGCACCGTTTCCAGTATCAATATAGAGTCCAGCAACTTTACCTGCTAATGCAGTTCCTAGGTTGGGTGAGGCTGATTTTTCGAGAGCTTCACCACCAATGGTTGCAATAGATCCTGTTAGGGTAGCTTTTTTCTGTGTGCCATAACCTGTCACGACAATTTCTTCAAGACCTTGAACATCTTCTTGCATTTGAATGTTTAAGGTGTCATTTTGAGAACTGGATTGCTCTTGGGATAAAAAACCAAGATAAGAGAATACAATAATTGCATCTTCATTAGTAACGTTGATAGTATAAGCACCGTCAAAGTCAGTGACCGTTCCATTGGATGTGCCTTTTTCAATAATACTAACTCCTGGAAGGGGACCAGATTCATCAGAAACAATTCCAGAAATGATTTTTTGTGCGCTTGCTTGTGCACAAAAGAGTAACAGACTTAATGCTAAGAAGCAGTATCGATTACCATCAATAAGATAAGGGGATAACTTCATTTTAGATTTGGGTTTAAAATGTTAAATTCTGTTAAATATAGAAAATATGTATTAATTATCCCTTTTTTTTTCAACAAAATAGCTTTTAAGGGCTTTAAATTATGAATATGATAATTTTAGTAAATAATTTTACTGCATTTTTATGATTCTTTATTTGGGGGAATCTCGATTCGAATAAATTTTGCAGCAAAGAATATTTCTTTTAAGGATTTAAATGGAAAGTTGTCAACTGCCTCATTTTATGAATACATTTAAAAATGCTACATTTGTTAATATGGTAAATTCAAGAGCATTTTTTCACCTTTCTTTATGTGTTCTTTTCCATGGAATGAGTTTTTTGAAGGCACAACAATCTTCCTACAATGAGAAAATTTATGGAGTAGAATTTGAACTCCCCATGGTTTATGTCAAGGGGGGTGATTTTGTCATGGGAAGTAAGAAAACAGAAGTAGGTCATTTTGGAGATGAGGGGCCACAGCATGGAGTTGCATTAAATGCTTTTTGGATGAGTCAGGTTGAAATCACATGGGATTTGTATAACCTTTTTGTGAGCAGAGAGATTGATCAATACCAAATTAAGAAGGACGAGACCAGCGAAGTTTCTGTTGATGTCGACGCAGTTTCTGGAGCGACCACTCCGTATGTAGAGATGAGTTTTGGAATGGGTGTAGATGGCTATCCAGCAATTTGTATGACACAATTAGCTGCTGTAAAATTTTGCGAATGGTTATCCGCCATGACAGGAAAGTTTTATCGATTACCTACCGAGGCAGAATGGGAATACGCAGCCAGAGCAGGGAGTACTGCTGCTTATTGCTTTGGGGAGGAAGTGTCGGAGTTAACCCACTATGCGTGGTATGCAGAAAACAGCAATGAAAAATATCAAAAAGTAGGTTCGAAAAAGCCCAATGCATGGGGACTCTATGACATGCATGGAAATGTAGCGGAGTGGACCTTGGATCAATATATCCCAACAGCCTATTCAAAACGAAAAAAAGGAGTGGATTCTCCTCTAGAGACGGGTGAAAAGATTTACCCAAAAGTAGTGAGAGGGGGTTCTTGGATGGACAACCCTAAAAGACTGCGCTCTGCGGCACGAAGACCTTCATCAAAAAAATGGAAAAAAAGAGACCCCCAAATACCCAAAAGCAAATGGTGGCATACAGATGCTCCTTTTGTTGGATTTCGGGTCGTTCGACCTGTAAAAGTACCTTCGATTGAGGATCAAAAAAAATATTGGAGTTACGAAACCGATTAAATCAAATAACAATAACAAATCAGAATTATGACTTACAAGAGTAAAAACCAAAAAGAAAAAGGACAGTCTCGAAGAGCCTTTGTTCAAAAAACAGCTTTAGCTACCAGTGCTTTATTAACCGTACCCATGAGCGTAGAAGGGATGGCTCATGTCCATGCAGAAAAAAAGTTAAAATTGGCTTTGGTTGGTTGTGGAGGTAGAGGATCAGGAGCAGCAGTGCAAGCCCTTACCGCGGATGAAAATGTAGAGTTGGTGGCAATGGCAGATGCTTTTGGCGATCGAATTGAACGAAGTCTCAAAGGAATTTCAGAACATTTTGAGGGGGAGAAAGTAATCAATGTTCAAGAGAAAAATCGCTTTGTAGGATTTGATGCATACAAGAAAGCAATTGATATGGCAGATGTGGTAATTTTAACCACCCCTCCAGGATTTAGACCTTATCATTTTGAGTATGCCATAAACAATGACAAACATGTGTTTATGGAAAAACCTGTCGCTACCGATCCCGTTGGGATTCGTAAAGTGTTAGAGATGGCAAAAGTGGCTAAAGCTAAAAAGTTGAATGTTGTAGTAGGTTTACAAAGACATTATCAGTCAAAATATATTGACTTAAAGCAAAAAATTGACGCAGGAGCGATTGGGAAAATTCGAAGTGGCCAAGTCTATTGGAACGATGCAGGAGTCTGGGTGAAAAAACGTAAGCCAGGGCAATCTGAATTGGAATATCAAATGCGAAACTGGTATTATTTCAACTGGTTGTGTGGAGACCACATCTTAGAGCAACACATTCACAACATAGACGTAGCAAACTGGTTTGTGGGAGAATACCCAGAATCTGCACAAGGCATGGGAGGTCGTCAAGTGCGAAACGGAATTGATCACGGAGAAATCTACGACCATCATTTTGTTGAATTTACCTATCCAAGTGGGGCGGTAATATCAAGTCAATGTCGTCATATTCCGGGAACCATGAGTCGAGTTGATGAAGTTTTTCAGGGAACGAAGGGAAGTTTAGCAATTGGAAAAGGAGAAATTACCGATTTAGAAGGAACAACTCAATACAAATACCCAAGAAAATGGGGGGAAGATGCCAATCCGTATCAAGTAGAGCACGATAAGTTATTTGCTTCTATACGAAACGGAGGAGTGATTGCTGATGCTGAGAATGGGGCAAAAAGTACTTTGTCTGCTATATTAGGAAGAATGACAACCTACACGGGTAAAAAAATCACTTTTGAGGAGGCCTTAAATTCTCAATTACATTTGATGCCTGAATCCTTAACATGGGATAGCACGCCGCCATCAGTTCCAGACGCCAATGGATTGTATCCCATTCCTACTCCAGGAAAAACAAAATTTATTTAAGATGAATAGAAGAAATTTCACGCAGCTCGCCGGAGCAACAGGCCTCGGACTTTTTAGTGGTGCTACAGCTTTTGCAAATTTAAAGCAAGTTAGTTCAAAACACGTTTTTAATTTGCCTTATGCCCCTCATTTGGGGATGTTTAAACACCATGCAGGTTCAGATCCTATTGATCAGTTAAATTTCATGGCAGATCAGGGTTTTACTGCTTTTGAGGACAATGGAATGCGAGAACGTGACCTTGCTCTTCAACAGAAAATGGGGCGGACCATGGAAAGACGGGGAATTCGAATGGGTGTTTTTGTAGCCCACAAAATTTACTGGCAAAAACCCAATTTAGCCAGCGGTGATGTGAGTTTGAGAGAAGAGTTTTTAGACTACATTAAGAAAGCCATTCCAGTAGCTAAACGTGTCAATGCCAAGTGGATGACTGTGGTCCCCGGCCATGTTGATTTACGACAAAATATGGCCTATCAAACGGCTCATGTAATTGAAAGTCTTAAGCAAGCCGCTGCTCTTTTAGAACCGCATGGAATTGTCATGGTATTAGAGCCGTTAAACTTTAGAAATCACCCAGGTTTATTTTTATCAGAGAGTCCACAGGCTTATGAAATTTGTAAGGCGGTAGATTCTCCCTCGTGTAAAATTTTATTTGATATTTACCATCAACAGATTCAGGAAGGCAACCTGATTCCAAATATTGAGCAATGTTGGGATGAGATTGGCTACTTTCAGATTGGTGACAATCCTGGAAGAAACGAACCGACTACAGGTGAAATTAATTATACGAATGTCTTTAAATACATTCACAGCAGAGGTTTTGATGGAATTTTAGGAATGGAGCATGGAAACAGTCGTTCTGATAAAGAAGGAGAGCAGGCGGTGATTGATGCCTATATAAAGGTTGACCAGTTTTTATGAGTAAAAATCGAGTCAGTCGACTTTTTGGTACAGAGTATCCTATCATTCAAGCGGGTATGGTTTGGGCGAGTGGGTGGCGTTTGGCCTCGGCTGTTTCCAATGCAGGCGGTTTGGGTTTGATTGGGGCGGGGTCGATGTATCCTGACGTTTTGAGAAAGCATATTCAGAAGTGTAAAAAAGCCACTCAAAAGCCCTTTGGGGTAAATGTTCCCTTGTTGTATCCGGATATTGACCAGTTGATGGAAGTGATTGTGGAAGAAAAAGTGCCCATTGTATTTACCGCAGCAGGTAATCCAAAACTTTGGACAGACTATTTGAAATCTCATGGATGTACTGTAGTGCATGTGGTAAGCTCGGTAAAATTTGCCTTAAAAGCCCAAGATTGTGGAGTAGACGCTATTGTGGCGGAAGGTTTTGAAGCGGGGGGACATAATGGGAGAGAAGAGACCACAACACTAACTTTGATCCCTTTGGTAAAGAAAGCCATTGACATTCCGTTAATCGCTGCAGGGGGAATTGGTTCAGGGGCAGCGATGCTGGCTGTAATGGCGCTAGGTGCTGAGGGTGTCCAGGTGGGTTCTCGATTTGTTGCAACGCAGGAAGCATCATCCCATGCAAATTTTAAAGAAGAGGTGGTAAAAGCGGATCAAGGGGCAACAATCCTTACGTTAAAAGAAATAACCCCTGTACGCATGATAAAAAACGCTTTTTATCAAAAAATCAATGCCTTGTATGAGTCCGGAGCAAGTGTTGAGCAGCTTCGCGAAGCTCTAGGAAGAGGTCGCGCTAAAAAAGGCATGTTTGAAGGCGATCTTGTGGAGGGAGAATTGGAAATTGGTCAAGTGGCTGCACAAATAGAAAGTATCATTCCAGCAGCGGCGGTTGTTGAAGAATTTGTTGAAACCTATAATTTGACTTTGGATTCTCTTTCAAAAATTAATTAGGTATTTTTTGACCCTTTAAGCGTATATTTTTTTCCACAAATTTTTACCTGTTATGGCTGTGGTCGTAATAAAGCCTGAAAACAATGCACCTCCTATGCCTGCAGTTACAATGTCTTGGCCGGTTAAGTACAAGCCTTTGATGGGTGTTCTTGGGTTCAGGAATTTTTGTTTGTAGCGTTCTGGAGTATGTTCCAAACCATAGAGTTCTCCCTGTTCATAATTGACGAAATGTTTTGTTGTCAATGGGGTAGATAACTCATAACAATCAACTTTATCTTTTAGTAGAGGTAAATGTTCAAAGAGATGATTCAAGAGGCGTTGTGCAAAACGTTCTTTGTAAGCTTCATAGGTTTCTCCTCTTTTCATCCAGCGTGTTTCATCCCATTGTTTAAAGCTTTCATAGGGTAATAAGGTAATGATATCGATAGTGCTTTTATTGGGATAACGTTCAGACCAACTCGGATCTTTTGCAGCAGGGAATGAAACATAGACCACAGGAAAGGCTTGTTCATGGTCTTTTAAAAAGCGATCCACACAACTGTCGTGATCTAAGTCCTCAGGATAAATCCACAGATTTTTTTTTGGTAATTGTAACTCTTCTGGACTTCCATTCAGACCGATATACAGACAGCCATGAGCCACAGAGGGTTTAACTTTAGTCAGTTGCTTCGAAAATTCTTTATAGATTTTGTGCTCTTTGGGAATCATCTTTTTGTAAGTATTCATGAGGCCAGCTCCACTTATAATTAGCGGGGCATAAAATGATTTCCCATCGCACATTTTAACTCCAATAGCGCGTCGTTTTTTTAGGATAATTTCTGCTACTTCTGCATTGATCAAAATCGTTCCTTTTGCAGCCTCAATGACAGGATCAATCGTTTTTATAATCTGTGAAGATCCTCCGATTGGAAAACTCCCGCCTCCAAAATAATGCTTTACAACAGAGGCATGCATAGCAAAACTACTTTGTTTAGGAGGTAAACCATAGTCACCGTATTGTCCACAGAGTACTTTAATGAGTTCTTCATTATCCGTTAGGGTGCGAAGCACTTCGTAGGTTGTTTTTTCTGAAAACTTTCGATAGGGTTTTTGCAGTAAGTTGCCGAGGAGACTGCCCACTATTTTAGGGAGTGCTTTGTTGATATAAAACTTTCCCATCGCTTTATTGGCCTTGAATATCAAATCGACATAGGCGTCAATTGCCGAACGCTCTTCTGGAAAGTAAGAGGTCATCTTATCTTTAAAAGGATTGACTCCTTTTACAAAATCATAGCGTTTATCTCCTATAATAACTTGATCATAAACCTCCCCCATGTCTGCCCAATGGAGGTTTTTGTTGGTGATATAATCAAACATTTTTCGCAAGGGACTGTTTTCTTTTTGAACTTCCCCAATGTAATGAATACCAACATCCCATTCGTATCCTTTTCTTTTGAACACATGAGTAAAACCACCCGCAGTATAATGACGTTCTAGCAACAATACTTTTTTTCCTTCTTTAGCCAAAAAGGCTGCAGTAGTTAAGCTTCCCATGCCTGTTCCGATAATTATGGCATCATACTGCTCTTCAAGCTGAAGGGGTTTTTTGTAGGATTGTATCATGGAAAACTATTTTGTTTTCTAAAGTTAGGGTATTTGAAAGTCAATTCCTATGCTTTAAATGCATAATGAAGAAAGTAATTGTCTAAATGAAAGACCAAAAAAAGTAGAGAACTAGAATTTCAAAAAGTTGTTTGATTAGATCAATTGATACGTAATCGGGGTGATTTTAAGTTTCACTCTAACGCAGGGATTGGCTAAACTTCTTGTTTTTCTTTAAACTCAATAAGAACTTGATTGCTCACCAAATCCTCAAAAGTTTCTCTTTTACGAATGACATGGGCTTCGCCATCATACCATAGGATTTCAGCAGGGCGGAATCTTGAATTGTAATTACTTGCCATGGAGAAACAATAGGCTCCTGCGTTATGAAAAGCGAGAAAGTCTCCTTCAGCAATTTCAGCAATTTTACGATTACTCCCAAAGGTGTCGGTTTCGCAAATATATCCAACTACGGTGTAAAAACGTTCTTTACCCTCGGGCTTGGAAATATTTTTTATTTCGTTGTGTGATCCAT
>Ga0228609_1000414_pt1 | contig 21115 bp, 18 predicted proteins | sample 10DmetaG_FD_190068 | JGI IMG/M metagenome (GOLD analysis project Ga0228609, IMG submission 190068) | Seawater microbial communities from Monterey Bay, California, United States - 10D | ecosystem: Environmental > Aquatic > Marine > Coastal | place: USA: California | collected 2016-11-10 | reverse complement strand
AACCAGAGGGCTAATCAAAAAATATTAAAACGATTCTTCACCGCGGGCGGTAAAAACTTCAACGCCATCGGCGGTCACCAGCATGGTGTGCTCCCACTGGGACGACAGTCGACCATCTTTGGTCTCTACGGTCCAGCCATCCGGCTTGAGCTTGGTCTGGTGTTTCCCTGCATTGACCATGGGTTCTATGGTAAAGGTCATGCCCTCGACCAGCTCGAGGCCTGTATCTGGCCTGCCATAATGGAGTATTTGCGGCTCCTGGTGAAACTCTGGCCCTATGCCATGACCGCAGTAATCGCGAACCACTGAGTAGTAGTTAGCCTCGGCATGAGTTTGAATAACATGGCCTATATCACCCAGGCGCACACCGGGACGCACCATCTCAATACCTTTGTACAGACATTCCTGGGATACTTTGATTAGTCGTTCGGCATGGCTGGGGACCTTGCCAACGGTATACATCTTGCTGGTATCTCCGTACCAGCCGTCTTTGATTACGGTGACGTCTATATTAACAATATCGCCGCTTTTAAGGATCTTTTTGTCGGCGGGAATACCGTGGCACACCACCTGGTTGACAGAGGTACATATGGATTTAGGGAAGCCTCGATAACCCAGGCAGGCTGGGATGGCTTTTTGGATATTAACAATATGCTCATGGCAGATTCGATCCAGCTCTTCGGTGGTCACTCCAGGCTCTACATAGTCGCCAATAAGCTCCAGCACTTCAGCGGCTAATCTGCCCGCTATACGCATTTTGGCTATTTGGTCCGGGGTACGAAGTTCTACTGTCATTGATACTCTCGTGCATTCACAAAGTGCGGCTATTGTACGCATCTATTGAGCATTGAGGGAGTGTTGCAGGCAAATTTCCCGGCCAAATTAGCACCTGAGGGAAATTTTAGTCTCCAGCGAGTGCTGATGTGGCCGCAGTGAGCTGCAAGAGGGCGGTTGGAACATCAAATCTATGGGTGTTTTTGCTTTATATGGCTGTTTGGTTATGGTATAAAGCGCGCCGTTGTAAGGATGTCCTTGCAGCGGTATTTTTAAACTAAACGACACACACATTCCGACACGCTAATCTGGGTGCCTGTAAAGCGCGAGCAAAACTGCTTAACGGGTTGATTATCGGGGGATGTGGAGGCTTAACCCCTAGAGGAAAACTTATGTCATCTGTCAGTATGCGAGATATGTTGCAGGCTGGTGTGCACTTTGGCCACCAAACCCGCTTCTGGAATCCCAAAATGAGCCAGTACATCTTTGGCTCACGCAACAAAGTCCATGTAATTAACCTTGAGCACACTGTGCCAGCTTTCAATGAAGCGCTAGAGATTCTGCGCGTGCAAGCTGCCAAAGGTAATCAAATTCTTTTTGTTGGCACCAAGCGCGCCGCACAAAAAATTGTTAAAGAGCAAGCAGAGCGCTGTGGCATGCCCTATGTCAGCCATCGCTGGTTGGGCGGCATGCTCACCAACTACAAAACTATTCGTGCTTCAATCCGTCGCTACCGCGAGCTGGAAACTCAGGAAGCTGATGGCACCTTTGAAAAGCTGACCAAGAAAGAAGTTCTGATGCGTACGCGCATGAAGGACAAGCTTGAGAACAGCATCGGTGGTATCAAAGATATGAACGGTCTGCCTGATATTCTGTTTGTTGTTGATGTTGACCATGAGCGCATTGCTATCAATGAAGCCAATAAACTGGGTATTCCGGTTGTGGGCATCGTTGATACCAACAGCGACCCGGACGGTGTTGACTATGTAATTCCTGGCAACGATGACTCGATTCGTGCAATCAAGCTGTACGCAGCCTCGATCGCCGATGCTGTGCTTGAAGGTAAGGCTCAGTCTGCGACCATCACCAGTAAAGATGAGTTTGTTGAAGAAGTAGCTGTTGAAGCTGCTCCTGCGGCTGCAGAGGCTCCAGCAGCCGAAGCGCCAGCCGAAGAAGCGCCCAAGGAAGCCGCAGCGGAGTAATTTCGATTGCAGCCAAACAGGGCAAAGCACTGGTAATAAGTAAAAAGGGGGCCACTGCCCCCTTTTTTCCAACTGATTAAATGTTTTAGAGAGGAATATAATGTCACAGGTAACAGCATCTTTAGTGAAAGAGCTGCGAGATCGCACGGGTTTGGGCATGATGGAGTGCAAGAGAGCGCTGACTGAAGCCGGAGCCGATATTGAGAAGGCAATTGAAGAGCTGCGCAAGTCAAGCGGCATGAAAGCAGCCAAGAAAGCTGGCCGTACAGCGGCGGATGGAATTGTGCTGGTTAAGTCTGAAGGCGGCTACGCCATGGTGATGGAAGTTAACAGTGAGACGGATTTTGCCGCTCGCGACGAAGGCTTCCTCAACTTTGCCAATACAGTTTTGGACGCTGGGTTCAGTGCCAAGGAAACTGATATTGCTTCTATAATGGCCGGTGATCTGACCAATGCTCGCGAAGCTTTGGTGCAGAAGATTGGCGAAAATATTTCGGCTCGTCGAGCTGCCAGTCTGGAAGCGCCGGTAATTGGTGCCTATGTGCACAGCAATAACCGTATCGCCGCACTGGTTGGTATGAGCGGCGGCAATGAAGAGCTGGCCCGAGATGTGGCCATGCATGTTGCCGCGGTTAACCCTGCTGTTGTCAGCTCCGATCAAATGCCAGCAGAGCTGATTGCTGCGGAAAAGGAAATCTTCGCCGCCCAGGCTCGTGAGAGTGGCAAGCCGGAAGAGATTATTGAGAAGATGATCGGTGGACGAGTGAATAAGTTCCTCAAAGAGAGTAGCCTACTCGATCAGCCATTTGTTAAAGACCCCGATACCACAGTGGGCAAGCTGGTTGCCGCTGGCGGTGGTGAGGTAACCTCCTTTGTGCGCTTTGAAGTGGGCGATGGTATTGAGGTTGCAGAGGTGGATTTCGCTGCAGAAGTAGCAGCACAGGTAGCAGGTGCTAGCGACTAGGATTGCCAGAACAGGTAGGCTGCGAAAGCCTTAAACAGACAGGAGCGGATATGCCAACCACGGGTAAAGAGAAAAAGTACAAACGAATCCTTCTCAAGCTGAGTGGTGAGGAGCTGATGGGCGAAGAGGGCTTTGGAATTGACCCCAAGGTTCTCGATCGCATGGCTCTGGAAATCGGCCAGCTAGTCGGTATTGGTGTTCAAGTGGGTCTGGTAATCGGTGGTGGTAATCTGTTTCGCGGTGCTGCTTTAAATGCAGCGGGTATGGATCGAGTGACTGGCGATCACATGGGTATGCTGGCTACGGTAATGAATGCGCTGGCTATGCGAGATGCCTTGGAACGCACCAATATCTCTTCCCATGTTATGTCATCTATACCTATGAGCGGCGTGGTCGAGCACTATGATCGTCGCCGCGCTATCCGCTATATTAAAGATGGTGATGTGGTTATATTTGCTGCCGGCACGGGTAACCCGTTTTTTACCACTGATTCAGCGGCCTGTCTGCGCGGTATTGAGATTGATGCCGATGTGGTATTGAAGGCTACTAAGGTAGATGGTGTGTACAGTGCGGATCCGATGCTTGATCCCAACGCTGAACTCTATGATCATCTAACCTATGATCAGGTGCTGGACAAAAAGCTTGGGGTCATGGATCTAACCGCCATATGCCTGTGCCGAGAGCACAATATGCCGCTCAGAGTTTTCCGTATGTCTAAACCTGGCGCTTTGCTTAACCTGATAGTGGGTGGTGCCGAGGGCACGCTGGTTGAAGAGGGATAGGAGGTCACAATGATTGAAGAACTAAAGCAAGACGCTGAAGAGCGCATGGCCAAGGCACTGGATGCGCTGGGCAATGCCTTTAACAAGATCCGCACTGGCAGGGCACATCCGAGCATTCTCGATGGACTGTCTGTGGACTACTATGGAGTGGACACTCCCCTGGCTCAGGCGGCATCCATAGCCATTGAAGACGCCCGTACTCTGTCTGTGACTCCCTGGGAAAAGTCCCTGGTACCAGAGATTGAGAAGGCCATTATGAAGTCGGACCTGGGGTTGAACCCCTCGACTGCTGGCGCAGTGATTCGAGTACCGCTCCCGGCTCTGACTGAGGAGACTCGCAAGCATTACGGCAAGCAGGCCAAGGCTGAAGCAGAGGGCGCCCGTATTTCAATTCGCAATATTCGTCGCGATGTAATCTCTGATATTAAAGAGCTGCAAAAAGCCAAAGATATCAGTGAAGACGAAGAGCGCAGAGCCCAGGATGATATCCAGAAAATCACCGATCGCTTTGTGGCGAAAGTCGAAGAGGCCCTGCAGGCCAAAGAAAAGGACTTGATGGAGATTTAATCTCCGCAGGCTAAACTTATGGCTGATCCAATACCAATGGTATCTCCCCATCCCTTAAAGCATGTTGCGATCATTATGGATGGCAATAATCGCTGGGCCAAGCAGCGCGGACTGGGAGGTATCACTGGTCACGAGGCTGGTGTTGAACGTATCCGCGGCACACTTGAAGCTGCTCGCAGCAATGGTATAGACACTGTGACCCTGTTTGCCTTTAGCAGTGAAAACTGGAAGCGACCAGAGCTGGAAGTGCGAGGGCTGATGTCGCTGTTCTCCTCTTACCTAAAAAAGGAAGCCAAGGCACTGCGCGACGATGGAGTTCGTCTCAAAGTGATTGGCAGTCGCAGTCATTTTAGCGATCGTTTAAAGCGCCTGATTAGCGATACCGAGACTATGACTGCCAGTGGCAAGTTCACTCTCAATCTGTGTGTCGATTATGGTGGTCGCTGGGATATAGCGCGCACTGCTCAGACCCTGGCCTCTGAGGTGCAGATGGGTCGTCTGCGCTCCGCTGACATCGATGAAGAGACGTTTAACAAATATATGCAGCAGGGCGGTATTGCAGACCCAGATCTCTGTATCCGCACTGCAGGGGAGCAACGCATCAGCAACTTCCTGCTGTGGCAAATGGCCTATACCGAGCTGTATTTCGCTGACTGTTACTGGCCGGATTTTGATGCCAAAGCTCTGCAGATAGCTGTCGAAGAGTACTATTCACGCCAGCGGCGTTTTGGCCTGCGCGAAGAAAGCGGCAGCCACTCTGAGCTGGATGCCGGTGAAAGCGCCCATGCTTAAACAGCGGGTTTTTACTGCTATTGCAATGGTCGCTGTGCTGCTGGGCATGCTGATAACTCTCTCGCCCCTGTGGTTCTCCCTGTTAATAATGCTGCTGGTTATGGTCGCCGGTTGGGAGTGGAGTCATCTGCTTAAAATTAGCTCTGTGGCTGGCAGAACAGGTTACCTGGGGCTATTGCTGCTCTCTCTTTTGGTCTCTGGCTACTGTCTTGGGCTTCACTCAACGTTTGATTTTGAGCTAGGCCAGCAGATTAGTCTGCTTGCTGTTGGGCTCTGGGCCATTATTTTTCTGTGGATTCAGGGTTATCCTTCCAGCGCCATTCTTTGGTCGCCCAAGCCAGTGTTGGGGCTTATTGGTCTGCTGTTGCTGGTGGCTACCTGGGCTGCTGTGGCCTCTATATTGCACAGCAACAATGGCCGTTGGCTGCTGTTAATGGCTATTTTGGTTATCGCGCTCGCCGATATTGGCGGTTATATCGCCGGTAATTTGATGGGTAAGCACAAGTTGGCTCCTATAGTTAGCCCGGGTAAAACCTGGGAGGGGTTTGCCGGTGGGCTGATACTGCAGTTGCCGCTCATTATCGCTCTGGCCTGGTTGTTGCCCGACACAGACATAAAAAACTGGTTTATTCTGGTGTTCCCCGTCGCCCTTTACTCTGTTCTGGGTGATCTTTTTGAAAGTATGATCAAACGTCACAGTGGTGTTAAGGACAGCAGTCAGCTGCTGCCAGGTCACGGCGGTGTGCTCGATCGCATCGATGGCATTATGGCGGGCATGCCCCTGTTTGCCCTGCTGCTCAGTCAGTTAAGTCTGCGTTAATTTTATGCAAGCCATTACTCTGCTAGGGGCGACAGGTTCTATTGGTGAAAGTACCCTGGATGTGATCGCCCGGCACCCAGATAAATATTCGATATTTGCCCTTACCGGTAACCAGCAAATTGAAAAACTCGCCAGCCAGTGTCAGCGCCACCGGGCTCAATTTGCCGTGGTTAACGATGCGACAGCTGCAGCCCAGTTACGGAAGCTGCTCAATGAAACTGGCTGCAAAACCGAGGTGCTCCACGGTGTAGAAGCTCTGTGTCAGGTGGCCAGCGCGGTCCAGGTTGATACAGTAATGGCGGCTATTGTCGGGGCAGCGGGTCTGGTGCCAACCATGGCTGCAGTTAAGGCTGGTAAAAAGATTCTTCTCGCCAATAAAGAATCACTGGTTATGGCTGGTGATCTATTTATGCGTGCAGTGGCGGCCTCCGGGTCTGTGCTGCTACCCATTGATAGCGAGCACAATGCAATTTTCCAATGTCTGCCTGGTGACTATAAACAGGCAGAGCAATCCGGGATCAGCAAGTTGCTGCTGTCCGCTTCTGGTGGCCCGTTTCGCGGTTGGTCAGCCGGGCAGATGACTGAAATCACACCAGAGCAGGCCTGTGCCCATCCAAACTGGAGCATGGGGCGCAAAATATCGGTGGATTCGGCTACGTTAATGAACAAAGGGCTGGAGTTAATTGAGGCCTGCTGGCTGTTTAATGTGAGTCCCTCGCAGATTGAGGTGGTGGTGCATCCGCAGAGTGTGATCCACAGTCTGGTGCAGTATAGAGATGGCTCTGTGTTGGCCCAGCTGGGCAATCCGGACATGCGTACACCCATAGCCCATGCGCTGGCCTGGCCCGAGCGCATTGAGTCAGGTGTGGCGGATCTAGATCTCTTTGAGGTTGCCCGATTAGACTTTGAGCAACCAGATATGCAAAGCTTTCCCTGCCTGCAACTGGCCTGCGATGCTGCCAGTGCCGGTGGCGATGCGCCAGCTATTCTCAATGCAGCCAATGAGATCGCAGTACAGGCTTTTCTGGATAGGCGCATAGGCTTTACCCAGATTCAGCAGGTTGTTGACAATACGCTGTCTGGGCTAGATATTTCTGAACCAGACTCATTGGATGGAGTCCAAGAGTCCGATCAAAAAGCGCGCATCCACAGCGCAAACTATATTTCGCAGATTGAGCTCTAGTTTATGGATTTACTGCAGACCATTTTTTACTTCTTTGTGGCCCTGGGGCTGGTGGTAACTATCCATGAATTTGGCCATTTTTGGGTGGCGCGCCGCTGTGGTGTCAAGGTGGAGCGTTTCTCTATTGGGTTTGGCAAAGCGCTATTGACCTGGAGAGATAAGCACAACACCGAGTTTGTATTTGCGCTATTGCCCCTGGGTGGCTATGTGAAGATGGTGGATGAGCGTGAGGGCAATGTGGATCCCGCAGACTTGCCGCATTCGTTCAATCGCAAGACTGTATGGCAGAGAATGGCTGTGGTAGTGGCTGGTCCTGTGGCTAATTTTCTGCTGGCGATAGCATTTTTTGCGATAATTTTTAGCGGTGGTGAGCGTGGTCTCGCTCCGGTAGTAGGGGAGGTTGAAGAGGGATCTGTTGCCAGCCTGTCTGGCTTTGAACCCGGAATGGAGATACTTGCCGTCAATGGGGTTGCTACCAATACCTGGACCTCAGTGTCCCGCCAGTTGCTGGATTTTATAGGCACCACAGGGGATATTCCCTTTACTGTACGCTATCAGGACTCAAATCTTAAATATGATCTCAACTTGCCTGTGGATCGCTGGTTGCGCGATGATGATCAGCCTGTGCCTCTGCGAGACCTGGGTGTAAGTCCACCCTTTGAGCTCAGCAGTCTATCTCTGGCCTCGGTATTTGAGGATGGCGCTGGCTATGCTGCCGGCCTGCAAAAAGATGACCAGCTGCTGTCAATTGATGGTCAGCCAATTACCAGTATTAATCGGTTTGTGGAGAGGATTTCCCGAAGTGTAGATCAGGCAGTGGTTTTGCAGGTTCAGCGCGGTTCTGAGCAGTTGAGCGTTGAAGTGCGGCCCCAGGTGGTAAATCGCGATGGACAGTCTGTGGGACAGCTTGGCGTGCAGTTGGCGTCTCGCGGCCAGTATCCGCCAGAGCTGATTCGCACTACCCAATATAGTCCTGCAGGGGCCCTGGCCCGTGGTGTAAAAGAAACCTTTGATACCAGTGTTTTTATCGTCAAATCAATCGGCAAATTACTTGTGGGTGATTTGTCGGCCAAGAACTTGAGTGGCCCAATCACCATAGCGCAGGTAGCAGGTGATAGTGGCAAGTCTGGAGTAGACAATTTTATTCGTTTTGTCGCAATGTTCAGTATAATGCTTGGCGTTATGAACCTGCTGCCCGTCCCAGTTTTGGATGGAGGGCATCTTATGTACCATGTAATTGAAGTTATAAAAGGTTCCCCGGTCTCTGACCGGATTCAGATAATGGGGTATAAGGTAGGGCTTGCACTGGTGATGAGTTTGATGGTCGTGGCCACCTACAATGATATAGCGCGGACATTTTGATCCGCACAAATTAAATTAAACTGGGTTCTTTTTTTTACATGAAGCGACTTTTATCAGGCTTACTTGCAGTCCTATGCTCCCTATCATTTTCGGTCAATGCCGAGGTTTTTCAGGTCTCTGATATTCGTATCGAGGGCCTGCAGAGAGTCTCTGCCGGCACCGTATTTGCCGCTCTGCCGATTAGCACAGGGGATCTGGCTGATGAGCCGGCCATTCGCAACGCTACAAGATCATTGTTTCGCACTGGCTATTTCTCCGATGTGGTAATGGCGCGAGAGAACGGCATTTTGGTTATTGGGCTGGCCGAGCGCCCGGCGGTAACCGAGATCAATCTAGACGGTAACAAAGCGATAGAGACTGATCAGCTGTTGGATGCGCTGCGCGACAATGGCCTGGCGGAGGGGCAGATTTTCCGCCAGGTAATTCTTGAGGGCATGACTAAGGAGCTGCAGCGGCAATATGTCTCTCAGGGTCGCTATGGAGCTCTGGTAAAAACTGAGGTAAAAACCCTGCCTCGCAATCGGGTCGCAGTAAACATAGATATTGACGAGGGTGATGTGGCCAAAATCCGCCATATCAATATTGTTGGTAACAATGACTTCAGCGAAGAAGAGCTGCTGGATACCTTCGAGCAAAACACCACTGGCTGGCTGTCATGGATTTCAAGTGATGATAAATACAGCAGGGAAAAACTATCCGGTGACTTGGAGACTCTCGAAACCTGGTATCTGGATCGCGGTTATCTGAAATTTGCCGTGGAGAGCACGCAGGTTTCAATTAGCCCAGATAAAGAGTCAGTGTATATCACTATTAACATCAACGAGGGCAATGTATACACCATTGGCGGTATCGAACTGTCTGGAGAGTTAAAAATTCCCGAGGCCCAGGCCCGTGCGCTGATTATTATGCGCGAGGGTATGACTTTCTCACAGACATTAATGACCACGTCCAGTGAGTATATTACGCGACGTCTGGGCAACGAGGGCTATACTTTTGCTGAGGTCAATGGCTATCCAGAGGTCAATGAAGAGGACAATACTGCCACTATTACCTTTGTGGTGACTCCTGGTATGCGCGCCTATGTGCGCCGCATCGAGTTCCGTGGTAATACCAAAACTGCCGATGAGGTTTTGCGCAGAGAGATGCGCCAGATGGAGGGCGGGTCGGCTAACAATGCGTTGATCGAGCACTCCAAGGTGCGCCTTGAGCGACTGGGGTTCTTTAAAGAAGTCAATGTTGAAAACCTGCCAGTAGCGGGAACCAATGATCAGATTGATGTGGTCTACACAGTTGAAGAGCAGCCCTCTGGTTCTGTGGGTGCCAGTGTGGGTTATGCGCAGGGCACTGGACTGATTCTCGGTGGTAACCTCAGCGAGAACAACTTCCTGGGTACGGGCAAGCAGGTGGGTATAGGTCTTAACCGCAGCACTTACCAGAGTTCGCTGAACTTTAACTTTTCAGAGCCCTACTTTACTGTAGATGGCGTCAGTGTTGGATATAACCTGTATGTCAGAAAGACTGATTATGACCGCATTAACGTGGCCAGCTTCTCCACCAATACCTATGGTGGAGGGGTTAACTGGAGTTACCCGATCTCCGATATCCAGCGTATTGGTCTGGGCATAGGCTATGAAAATCTTGATCTAAAGACCGGCTCATTTGCCTCCAAGGAAATCAGCGATTTTGTCCAGGACAATGGCAATAACTTTGATGTTTTCAGTTTCAATATCAACTGGGCCAAGTCAACCTTGAATCGGGGTATATTTGCCACCCGCGGTACTTCGCAGCGCCTTGCTCTGGACCTGGCATTGCCAGGCTCCGGGCTGGAGTATTACAAAGTCAACTACAACGCCGAATACCTGCGTGGTCTAACCAGGTCACTGACTCTAAAGTTAAAAGCGGATCTGGGCTATGGTGAGAGTTATGGCGATACCACCCAGCTGCCGTTCTTCAAAAATTTCTACGGTGGTGGTTTTGGCTCGGTGCGCGGTTTTAAACGCAACACCCTGGGTCCTCAGGATACTCCATGTAATCTTGTAGATCCCCCCTGTGTCACACGCTATATTGATGATCCAGATCCGATTGGCGGTAATGTGAAGGTAGAGCTGGGTGCGGAAGTTATCTTCCCTCTGCCATTCCTAAAAGATCAGCGTTCTGTGCAGTCCTCGCTGTTTTTGGATGCGGGTAATATTTTCAACACTAAGTGTGGAGAAAGTCAGGTTAACTGTTTTAAGCCTGATGCGGGAGAACTGCGCTATGCTTTTGGCGTGGGTGCAACATGGTTGAGTGGCTTTGGTCCAATTACATTTAGTGTGGCCAAACCTCTCAATAGTAACGACTTTGATAAAACTGAAGTATTTCAGTTCTCACTGGGTAATCAATTTTAACAATAGTAGGGAGAAGTATTGTGGGTAATGTAAAAGCACTTGTTTTGGTTGTTTTGGCTGGGTTTTCTGCGCTGGTATCACTGAGTGCAGTGGCCGAGGCTAAGATTGCTGTTATTGATATTAATTCGGCAATATTTGAATCAGAGCCAGCACAGGCACGTGTTAAGCAGGCAATTGAGAGTGCCGATTTTGTGGCCCTGAAAGCCAAGCTTGAAGGAGCTTTGGCAGATTTTCAGGCGCTGGCGAAAGAAGCCGAGAGCAAACGTCTGACCTGGTCACAGGAAGAGGCTGCAGCCCATCAGAAGAAAAGGGAGTACGTAAAGGCAGATGCTGATCTGGCCCGTCGTAAAATTCAGGCTGAGCAGCAGCAGTTGCAGCAGAATATTCAGCAGGAGTTCATGCCTCAGCTACAGACGGTTATCCAAGAGATAGTCAAAGAAGAGGGCATCAGCATTTTGTTGCGCCAGGAAGCGGTGATCACTGCTGCAGGAGAGAACAATCTGACCCCCAAAGTGATTGACCGGCTAAATAAAATGGCTAAATAATTTAAAGGCTAAGTTAGTCTCTGACAGAGCACTGTAATGAAACGGGATTATAGTCTGGCTGACATTGCCGAGTTCCTCGGTGCAGAGTTGCGCGGCGATGGCTCGACGCGCATCAGCGGCTTAAATACGCTGCAAAATGCCGGTGCCGGTGAGCTGGCGTTCCTCGCTAATCCCAAATATGCCAGTCAGCTGTCAGGCACCAGAGCTGAAGCGGTAATACTTAGTGCAGACCAAGCCGCCGCGGCTGCAGGTAACTGTCTGATTCTGGATAACCCCTATCTTGGGTATGCCAAAATTACCGCCTGGTTTACTACGGCCTCCTGTCAGGCGGCCGGTATTCACCCCAGTGCCGTTATCCATGCCAATGCCATGGTCAAGGATGACGTTTATATAGGCCCTAATGTGGTGATCGAGTCAGGTGCCAAAATTCAATCTGGCTGCTCTATTGAAGCCAACTGTTTTATAGGTAGTGGCTCTGTTTTAGGCGAGAACTGCCAGTTGTCTGCCAATGTCTCCGTATATCACGATGTGTCGCTGGGTAACCGTGTTAGGGTGCATAGTGGGACTGTGATAGGGGCTGATGGTTTTGGTTTTGCTCCCAATGGTCAGGGAGGATGGCAAAAAATACATCAGATAGGTGGCGTCAGAGTGGGTGATGACGTTGAGATCGGTGCCTGCACAACAATTGATCGTGGCGCCTTGGGTGACACAGTTATAGGTAATATGGTGATCATAGATAACCATGTGCAAATAGCTCATAACTGCGTGGTTGGAGACAATACGGCAATGGCAGCCTATTCTGGGATTGCCGGTAGTTCTGTGCTGGGTCGCAACTGTATTCTCGGAGGCAGTGCCTGTGTGGTTGGTCATATAGAGATCTGTGACAATGTGATGTTGACGGCGAAGACGCTGGCTACAAAAAATATTACTCAGCCGGGATCCTACTCCTCAATAGTAACGCCATTGATGACAACGGCAGAATGGCGCAAAAATTCGGTGCGGATCGGTCAGCTTGATGATCTGATAAAGCGCCTCAAAAGGGTTGAGCAGAGTAGCGCTGCTAAACCAGATAAACAGTAACTCAGTTACTGCCGTAGCCCAGCGATTTTTGGGCGATTAATAGATTTGGGTTTTTAAATGAATGTGAATGAAATAATGGATCTGCTGCCACACCGCTATCCTTTTTTACTGGTCGATAGAGTCACTGAGATCGTGCCAGGTGAGCGTATCGTCGCCTATAAAAATATTTCGATTAATGAAGAGGTATTTAATGGTCATTTCCCTGGCGCGCCTATCTTTCCAGGCGTGATGATGGTGGAAGCCATGGCTCAGGTGTCGGGGCTGCTGGGTTTTGCCACCACTGGCGAGAAAGCTGATGACGGCAAGCTATATCTGTTTGCCGGCGTCGATAAGGTGCGTTTTAAGCGCCCCGTGGTACCCGGGGATCAGCTGGTGCTGACCTCAGAGATAGATACAGTAAAGCGTAATATATGGCGTTTTAAAACCACGGCTTCGGTCGATGGCAAGACCGCCTGCGAAGCCATGTTGCTGTGCGCCTATCAGGACAGAGATTCTCTAGCATGATAGATCCCAGTGCCATTGTTGATCCCTCAGCTGTACTTGGCAAAGATGTCAGCGTCGGCCCCTGGACGATTATTGGGCCTGGTGTTGAAATTGGTGATGGCTGTGAAATAGCCTCCCATGTGGTAATCAAGGGTCCGACCGTAATAGGGCGCAACAACAAGATCTTTCAGTTTTCTACAGTGGGTGAAGACACGCCGGATCTAAAATATAAAGGCGAGCCGACCAGGCTGATTATTGGCGACAACAATGTTATCCGCGAAGGGGTGACCATTCACCGCGGCACAGTTCAGGATAACAGTGAGACTCGTATTGGCAGTGATAACCTACTGATGGCCTATGTCCATGTGGGCCATGACTGCGTGGTGGGTAACCATGTAATTATGGTCAATAATGCGGCCATTTCCGGTCATGTTTATGTGGGCGACTGGACAATCCTTTCCGGCTACTGCCTGGTGCATCAGTTTGTGCACATAGGTCCTCACTGCTTTGTAGGCCCAGCAGCTTTTGTCTATCACGATGTGCCTGCATTTGTGACTGCCTTTGGCAGTCCCGCAGAGCCCCGCACAATTAATCGCGAAGGCCTCAAGCGCAGAGGCTACAGCGTCGAACAAATTGCCTTGGCTAACAAAGCCTACAAGCTGCTCTACCGTCGCGGCTTGCAGCTAGACGAGGCTCTAGAGGCTATTGCGGATTTGGGTGAGGATGACGTAGTCAGCATGCTGCTCAGCTCGCTAGAGAACTCCAGCCGCGGCATTATCCGCTAAATTATGGGTCAGGTACCGCAGGTCTTCGCCATCGTCGCTGGAGAAGCCTCTGGTGATATTCTTGGTGCCGATCTAATTCGGGCGCTGCGCAGGCAGTTTCCTGAGGCTACTTTTGAAGGCATAGGTGGCCCCAGAATGCAGGCCGAGGGTTTTCACAGTCTATTTCAAATGGACCGCCTGTCAGTGATGGGGTTTGTCGAGCCACTCAAGCGGCTGCCCGAGCTGCTGAGTATCAGGCGCAATATTGTTAAGCGCTACACTGCCAAGCCGCCAGCGGCATTTATCGGCATTGACTCTCCAGATTTTAATGATGGCATCGAGCTCAGGCTGCGCAGTGCTGGAGTGAAAACTATTCATTATGTCAGCCCCTCAGTCTGGGCATGGCGTCAGGGCAGAATCAAAAAGATAAAAAAGTCTGTTGACCTTATGCTCTGCCTGTTGCCATTTGAGACAGAGTTTTACCGCCAGCACAATGTGCCGGTGCGTTTTGTGGGGCATCCATTGGCTGGACAGTTTCCACCGCAGCCCGATAGCCTGGGCGCTCGACAAAAATTGGGGCTGGATCCAGCGCCGCCAGTGCTATGCATTATGCCTGGCAGTCGCTCAGGCGAGGTGGAGCTATTGGCAGGGTTATTTCTCGATGTTGCCCGACAGGTGCAGGCAACTTTGGGAGCAGAGCTGCAACTGGTGATTCCTGCAGCCAATCAGGCCAGGTACAGCCAGTTGAGTGAAATATTGGCCGCCAAGCCAGAGATTAATGTCTGCTTGCTTGAGCAAAATTCTCATCTGGCTATGGAGTCAGCTGATGTGGTGTTGCTGGCTTCCGGAACCACTGCTCTTGAGGCTATGTTGCTCAAAAAGCCGATGGTGGTGAGCTACCGCTTGGGCGCCTGGACTTATCGTCTGGTCTCGCCCTTTATTAAGACCCCCTATGCTTCGATTCCCAACCTGCTGGCCGATAAGATGCTGGTGCCGGAGTTTATTCAGGACCAGGCTACCGTAGACAACCTGGTTAGCGCTGTTGTGCAGGCCTTTGATCCCTTAGAGCAACAGGCTGTGATTGCTGAGTTTGAGCAGTTACACCAGCAGTTGACTGTGGACTCCGGTACTCTTGCCGCCGCCGCAATTGGCGAGGTTCTGCAGCAATGAAAGCGGCTAAAGCAGCTTTACTAAAACCCTGGAAGCCACCAGCTGGTGTCAAGTTGCTGGCTGGTGTTGATGAAGTAGGGCGGGGGCCCCTGGCGGGCGATGTGGTTACTGCAGCGGTTATTTTGCCAGCCAGCCATCCTATCGAGGGTCTGGCCGACTCTAAGGCGCTATCATCGCGACAGCGAGAAAATCTGTATAAAGATATTATCAGCCATGCCACTAGCTGGTGCATTGGGCGCGCCTCGGTGGAAGAAATTGATCGCTTTAATATTTTACAGGCCACATTAATGGCTATGCGTCGCGCAGTGATGGGGCTAAAAATTCAGCCTGACTATATTGCCGTGGACGGCAATCGCCTCCCTCAGTGGGAATATCAGGGAGAGGCGGTGGTTAAAGGTGATGGTCGAGTTGAGGTGATCAGTGCTGCATCTATCTTGGCCAAGGTTGTTCGCGATCGTGAGATGCTTGAGATGGACGCAAAATATCCCGGCTATGGCTTTGATAGTAATAAAGGTTATGGCACTGCTCAGCATCTGGAAGCGCTCCAGAGACTGGGTGCTACCCCTATTCACAGGCGTTCATTTGCCCCGGTTAGGGATGAGTTGCAGCTCGAGCAGTCACCACTCTTCTAGCTATCTATCTGTTTATGAATAATCGTAGTCTGTAAGCCTATAAAAGCGAGTTAGAGCTTGAGTTAAAACTGCTCAAGCTTTACATTCAATGTAATAAAAACAAACACATGTTTCGGGGTGCACCGATTGAATTATGCAGAGATCACAGGTTGGGGCAAATATGCGCCACCTCTGTTAATGACCAATGATGATATGGCCCAAATCGTAGATACCAGTGACGAGTGGATATTTTCTCGCTCCGGTATTCGTCAGCGTCACTACAGCCATGTATCTACTGGTGAGATGGGCTGGTTGGCCGCGGAGAGGGCCCTGGCCGCCTCCGGTGTCGAAGCTGCAGATATTGATCTGGTGATTTTAGGCTCCACTACGCCTGAAGAGATTTGCCCCAATACAGCGAGCTTTATTAAAAACAAATTGGGTGCAACCAAGGCGGCAGCCTTTGATCTCAACTCTGCCTGCACCAGCTGGCTCTATGCCATGAATGTTGCCACAGATATGATTAAAGCCGGGTCGGTTAAAAAGGCTGTGGTGATTGGCTCCGAGCGCATTTCTCTGGCTATGGACTGGAGCAAGCGCGAGTCCTGCTTTCTGTTTGGTGACGGCGCCGGTGCAGTTGTGATTGAGGCCACTGATCAGCAGTTGGGGCTGTTGTCAGCCCATATGAGTTGCGTGCCCGATAGTCGCGAGTGCCTGCATTTGCCGAGCTGGGGTATGTCGCCCATGCACCTGACGGGAGATATTCATGTGTCTCTGAATTTTGAAGGGCAAGAGATATTCAAGAGTGCGGTGAAAGGCATGGCCGACAGTATTGCCGAGGTTCTGCAGCGCGAGGGGCTTAGCCCCAACGATATAGATCTGTTTGTGCCTCATCAGGCCAATTTGCGCATTATTCAAGCGCTGGCCAAACGGCTCAACTTCCCCATGGAGAAAGTGGTGGCCTGTATAGATGAATATGCCAATACCAGTGCTGCGGCCATTCCTCTGGCACTCTGTGACGCGCTTGCAGACGATAGGGTTAAACCGGGAATGACTATCCTAACCGCTTCATTTGGCGCAGGGCTGACCTGTGGCGCTGGCGTGATCCGCTGGGGGCAGCGTGTTGAGCCTGTGGCAATCTCTGATGCTGAGATTGCGCCATATGAGGGCACAGTGTTTGATCTTATGGAAGACAGCTTTAAATACTATGGAGTTGATGCTCAGCACCTATTATCTAAATGACCGCACAGTTCGTTCACCTAAGGCTACATTCTGAATACTCCCTGGTAGATGGTTTAGTACGCATAAAGCCGCTGGCCAAAAAGGTCGCGGAAATGGGTATGCCAGCAGTGGCGCTCACAGATTTCAATAATTTTTTTGGTCTGGTTAAATTTTACAAAGCCGCCCAGGGGGCTGGTGTAAAGCCTATTTTGGGGGCAGATCTACTGGTGCAGGATGAGACCGGTGAAGGCAGCCCCACGCAGTTGCTTCTGCTGGTAGCAGATCAAACCGGTTATCAAAATCTCACTAAATTAATCTCCAGAGCCTACCAGGAGGGTCAGCGTCAGGCGGTGCCTATGATTATGAAATCATGGCTCAATAACCACAGTGACGGCTTGATCGCTCTGTCTGGAGGGCGCAGTGGGGAGCTGGGAGTTGCTCTGATTTCAGGTCGCAGTGCCGAAGCTGAGCAGATGCTGCTCGACTATATGCAGCTATTTCCCAATCGATTTTATCTGGAACTACAGCGTACTGGCCGTGCTGGAGAAGAGGATTATCTGCATGCTGCAGTCGATCTTGCCAGCCAGTTTAGCTGTCCGGTGGTGGCCACCAATGATGTTCGTTTTATCGATGCCGCTGAGTTTGAGGCTCATGAGGCACGAGTCTGTATCCATGAAGGTCGCGCTCTGGATGATCCCCGCCGCGAGCGCCGCTACTCTGAAAACCAATATTTGCGCAGTGCTGAGGAGATGGTCGAGCTTTTCTCGGATATCCCCGAAGCTATACAAAACAGTGTTGAAATAGCCAAGCGTTGTACTCTGGATCTGCGTCTGGGAGAGTACTTTCTGCCGGACTATCCTATACCCGACGGGCTGACCATCAATGAGTTTTTTATCAAGCTCTCTGAGGAGGGGCTGCAGGAACGTCTGGTCAGATTATTTGATCCCCAGGCCGATGATTTCCCGGAGACGCAAAAGCTCTATGCAGAGCGGCTCAGATTCGAGCTGGATATTATTATCCAGATGGGTTTTCCCGGCTATTTTCTGATTGTGATGGACTTTATTCGCTGGGCTAAGGACAACCAGATTCCGGTGGGCCCAGGCCGAGGTTCCGGAGCCGGTTCACTGGTCGCCTATGCGCTAAAAATTACCGACCTGGACCCCATAGAGTACGACTTACTATTTGAGCGCTTTCTCAATCCAGAGCGAGTGTCCATGCCTGATTTCGATATCGACTTCTGTATGGAGGGTCGCGACCGGGTGATTGCTTATGTAGCCGAGCAGTACGGGCGCGATGCGGTCTCTCAGATTGTCACCTTTGGTACCATGGCGGCCAAGGCGGTGGTGCGCGACGTAGCTCGTGTGCAGGGCAAGTCCTATGGCTTGGCTGACAAGCTATCCAAGCTAATTCCATTTGAAGTGGGCATGACTCTGGAAAAAGCCGTGGAGCAGGAGGAGGAGCTGAAACAGTTTCTCGATCAGGATGATGAGGCCGCCGAGATATGGGGTATGGCGCTGCAGTTGGAAGGTGTGTCGCGCAACTGTGGCAAGCACGCCGGTGGCGTGGTAATTGCCCCCACCATAATTACTGATTTCTCGCCCGTATATTGCGATGACAGTGGTGGTGGTGTGGTCACCCAGTTTGATAAAAATGATGTCGAGGAAGCGGGTCTGGTGAAGTTTGACTTCCTGGGTCTGCGTACCCTGACCATTATCGACTGGGCAGTGCGCATGATTAATCGCACCCGTGAAGCCCAGGGCGAAGAGCTTCTGGATATTGAAAAAATACCATTAGACGATGCTGCTACTTACGAGATGATGCAGCGAGCCGAGACCACGGCGGTGTTCCAGCTTGAGTCTCGGGGTATGAAGGAGCTGATTAAAAAGCTGGGCCCAGACCGCTTTGAAGATATTGTGGCACTGGTTGCCTTGTTTCGCCCGGGACCGCTGCAATCCGGTATGGTTGATGACTTTATTAATCGCAAAAAGGGTCGTGCCGAAGTTAGCTACCCCCACGCCCAATATCAGCATGAATGCCTCAAGCCTGCTCTGGAACCCACCTACGGAATTATTCTCTATCAGGAACAGGTGATGCAGATTGCCCAGGAGATGGGTGGCTACACTCTGGGTGGTGCTGACTTGCTGCGTCGCGCAATGGGTAAGAAAAATGCCGCCGAGATGGCCAAGCAGAGAGAGTTGTTTACTCAGGGAGCGGTAAGCAAAGGCTTTGCGGAAGATCTGGCCTCGAATATCTTTGACCTGATGGAAAAGTTTGCCGGCTACGGCTTTAATAAGTCGCACAGTGCTGCCTATGCGCTGGTGGCCTATCAGACTGGCTGGCTTAAGGCTCATTATCCGGCTGAATTTATGGCCGCCACTATTTCCTCTGATATGGATAAGACCGATAAGGTGGTGACCTTTATCGATGAGTGTCGGGCTATGAAGCTGGTGCTGCTGCCACCAGATGTCAACCAGGGTCAGTTCCATTTTAGTGTTGATGCCCAGGGGCGCATAATCTATGGTCTGGGCGCAATTAAAGGTTTGGGCGAAGGGCCGGTAGAAAATATCATAGCCGCCCGAAACGAGGGCGGCCCGTTCAAAGATCTGTTTGACTTCTGTGCCCGAGTGGATGGCCGCAAGGTGAATAAGCGCGCATTGGAGGCCATGATCCGCAGTGGTGCTCTGGACGAAATCGGCCCGGATGGCGAGATGGGATATCGCCGCGCTGTGATGCTGGCCGGGATGGATGAGGCGGTGAAATTAGCCGAGCAGCATGCACGCAATACCAGCAGTGGCATGGGTGATCTGTTTGGCGAATCAGTGGTGGAAAGCGCCTCTGATATCAACTACAACAGCTATAACGGAGCGCGCTCCCTGTCAGTGCGCGAGCGTCTTAACGGCGAGAAGGAAACTCTGGGACTGTATCTTACCGGGCATCCCATAGATGAATATGAAGAGGAGCTGCGCTCCATGGTGCCTAACCGTATTGTCGATGTGCGCCCGGGCAAGGAAAATGTCACATTGTCTGGCATGGTGATCGGTATGCGGATTATGAAAAACAAGCGCGGTGACAGCTTTGCTTTTCTTACCATCGACGACAAAAGCGGGCGTATCGAACTCTCGGTGTGGGCTGAGAAATTTAATGCCTACAGGGATATTTTAACCAAAGATGCATTGCTGGTGATCCAGGGCGCGGTGTCTGAGGATAGCTTTACCGGCGGTCTTAAAATGGTCGCTGAATCCATTCAATCTATCTATGAGGCGCGCTGCAGCAAGCTGAGTCGGTTGGAGTTATCTATTCCGCAAAATGACAGCACTGATAACTGGGTGGATAAATTTCATGACACTCTGGGCGAGTTTAAAGATGGCAACTGCCCGGTCACCGTGCAGTACTCTGTACCCAGCGCAACAGGGGAGCTAAGGTTAGGCAGTCAGTGGCTAGTACAGCCGAAGGATGAGCTAATCAGTCGTCTGCGAGAAGATTTTGGTAAAAATAGCGTCACCTTGCACTATCATTAGGTTAACAATCACTTTGGCGCTTTTCTCTGTAGATGTTAAGATGCGCGCCATCAATTATCAGGGCACTCCATCATATGAATTTGAACTACCTTTCTTTTGAGCAGCCGATTGCCGAGCTGGAAGCAAAGATTGAAGAGCTGCATCTGGTGGGTAATGACAACGAACTCAATATTGCTGAAGAAGTTGCCAAGCTACGCGATAAATCTCATAAGTTAACCCAGAATATCTATGCCAAGCTCAGCCCCTGGCAGGTTGTGCAGGTGGCTCGGCATCCGCAGCGCCCCTACAGTCTGGATTATATTCAGCGCATTTTTACCGATTGGGAAGAGATGCATGGTGACCGCCACTTTGGTGATGACAGCGCCATTGTGGGTGGGGTGGCGCGTCTCAATGGCAAGCCGGTAATGGTGGTAGGTGAAGAGAAGGGGCGTGGTGTCAGCGACAAGGTGATGCGCAATTTTGGTATGCCTAAAGCTGAGGGATACCGCAAGGCTCTGCGTCTGATGGAAACTGCCGAGCGCTTTAAAATGCCAGTACTGACCCTGATTGATACTCCGGGAGCCTACCCGGGAATTGATTCCGAAGAGCGCAATATATCTGAGGCCATTGCCAGAAATCTAGCGGTGATGTCGCGTCTGAAAACGCCGATTATCTGTACTGTGATAGGCGAGGGTAGCTCCGGTGGAGCGCTGGCCATTGGTGTAGGTGACAAGCTCAATATGCTGCAGTACAGCACCTACTTTGTTATCTCTCCTGAGGGCTGCGCCAATATTATCTGGAAGACCAGTGAAAAGGCACCTCAGGCGGCCGAAGCCATGGGTGTTACCTCGGATAATTTAGAGAGTTTGGGTATTGTAGATGAGACCATCCCCGAGCCCCTGGGTGGCGCTCAT
>Ga0228609_1000407_pt1 | contig 21451 bp, 31 predicted proteins | sample 10DmetaG_FD_190068 | JGI IMG/M metagenome (GOLD analysis project Ga0228609, IMG submission 190068) | Seawater microbial communities from Monterey Bay, California, United States - 10D | ecosystem: Environmental > Aquatic > Marine > Coastal | place: USA: California | collected 2016-11-10 | reverse complement strand
CAAATCTTTTATCTGCTTTTTGGTGATCATACCTTTCATATTTTGTAATCCGTGAGGTTGTCGAGACAAGCGTCGACACCATAAACAAGTTCATGAACAGCACAAAGCAAATCCTCGTCAGATTCTCCCTTTGTGATCATACCAGACAGGACATCAAAAGCGTCTGACTTCAACTGTCGTGCTTTATCATCTGCACTGGACATAACGGTAATCATAACATACCCTTAATTGTTCGAACCGATCGTCGGTTCCATTTGTTGAGACCGTGGATGCGTCGTTGACGCAACCGTGCAGCGGTGAACATGCGGCGCACACCTCGGTTGTGTCGAGTGGGTTTGATCACCCGATCGAAATTGAGGTTGAGGATGGGCGAGTTGCCCGCTGCTTGACACTCAGTGTCAAGGACACGCCACCCCCATTGGGCGGGATTACGTGCTTCGTAACGACTTTGTAATTGCTCTAGGGTTATTGACATATCATATTCTCCTCAATTCAGATACTATTATCGTTCAAATCACGTCCAAAGACAAACCTGATTAAACTGAAGCAAATCAACAACTTACCACTCAACACATCGGGTGACTGAAACAGGTTTGAATCCTGTAAACTTCACACCCTCGTCGAACCATACGTGTAGTTCATTTCGAACTCGAGTTTCACTACGGACACAAGTCGAAGACGCAGAAGAAGGTTCGATCGATTCCCACGAATTAATGAATGCTGCCACGATGAAGGGGAGGCAGGCGATACAGAGGAGGGTTCGTTCTTTTTTGTGCACGAAAACATCCAGTTAATTACAGAACAAATATTATCTCGCATCTAGAGTGAAAAGGCAAGTGTTAAATTTTTGAATAAAATCAACAACTTACATAGAAGTGACAAATTCCACGTTCGGGGGAGTAGCAACCTTGGGGTTGGGGTGTTTATGGTAGAGCACAAACTTGGTGTCTCGGAATTCGTTGAATATCCCCGTCCAAATCGGTCGCCAGATGTCAAGGAGGCGGTAGTTGTTAGTGCCTGTCCGGTCACTACTCAACACCGTGTCCGTGTAAGATCGCATATTGTGGTCGAAGATAGAGTCGAACCCATACATGTGAATTTCATCTGGGCGGTGCCGCGTTGCCGCGTAGTGCGTCGCAAGGTGTCCACAATTAAAGTTAGTCGCACCCTGAGATCCTGCTCCTGCGTATTTCGGCACGGTGTTGTAGAACTCTCTGATGTGACTGGAATGCTTAAATGAGAAACTAGGGTTTGTTTCACAGAATGTCTTTGGACGAGTACCCATCACCCAGTAATACCCGTCTAGGTTTATTGAACCTTCTTGTAAAGCAAAGCACATCTTGAAGTCGACTATACAAGAAGCGTAGACGTTAGCAACTTCAAACGGAGGTTGGTTACATACGATCAGTTTGCCGTCTCTTCTATAACGCAAAGACTCTGGCATCATCTGTGCCATGTCGCCATTACCCAATACGTGAACTTTCTTTGTCATGCCATTTGCTTCCTTATCTCATCATTACCTTTCTGTCCGGTCCAGTGCATGATAACAGGTCGGTTCGGTAATCTTTTCTGTTCACGGTCTAACCGAAGAACATTAAATCGGTGCGGTGCTTCTGAAATATGCATTGCGCGGTTCATTGCATTTGTATTCAACAGAGTATAGAGCGCTTCTTGGTCGCCTCGGTGGTTGGTAGATTTTATCTCCTCATACCAACATTCAAGCACCCGAGGACGCCCCTCGAAGGCGACTACGCCCGTATTGTACCATGGACCTACATTGCCTTGGGGTGTCCAAGGAGATCCGTTCTCGGTCCATGGATGGTCTACTACGACCGTTAATTTGTTATGTTCGACGTACTGGAATATGTACGATGGGTCACGGAGTATTTGACAGTCTGTATCTAACCAACAGAATTGCCCGTTGAACCGTTGCTTCATCTGGTACATCGCCTCGACCTTCGAGAACCATCCCATGCCCTCGACTTCGAACATGTAGTCGCACTTCTTCTTGGCAAACTCTTTCATTTCAGAGGACATACCGAAGTCGACAATAACCAACTCAGACTCGCACTTCTTGTTGAAGTTTTCGATGAACCACGGGAGTTGCCATTCCGTATTCACGTCGCATCCGGTCATGATATATTTGTTCATCATAGTAATTCGTAGGTCTCACCATAGTTATGTTTCGCAAGGCAACCTTGGGTTTTCTGTATAGTAGAAAACGAGTCACGCGCCTCGACTGGCCATGGATAATATTCCTCAACGCAGTCGAAGTTACTATTACTTATAAACACATCAGTCGGACTGGCACACTCTTTCGCCTTTGCTATAAGTTTCGCTGCGCCTCTGGGGGTAACAGCATAAGCATGGGCACCTGGAAGATATTGTTTCGATATGAGTTTGCTCTTACCGAGTGTACTTGGCGTAACCCACTTACCGTAGGAAGGGTGACCAAAAGATAGTATGTCAGTGAAAGAAATACTAGGTATCGCGTCAAGGAAGTACGCATCATGCTCCAATATTAGTAGTGTTTCGTTATCTTCTACTGCCTTCTTCCAAAGTCTGTAGTGTGAGGTAAAGGCAGCAACGCAGTTGTCAAAACGAGAGTAGACTTCGCGGAACCGTTCAGTTGTCACGCCTTCTTTTGCAAGGTACTCGGAGGGGTCGTCTGCTGGCGTGCACGCTTCGAACCTTTCTACGGAGAACCCAACCCTTGTTGCTGATCGAATACACCTCTCCGCTGATTGGAGGGACTGTTCGAGGGTACTAATTGTTATTACGTACCCTTTCATATTATGACAATCCTGTAGTTGTCGACTCGCCCTGCATAACCTTCGTCAAGTATGGGTAAACGACTTTCAAATCACGAAACAACTGGCGACACATTATCGCGTCGTTCGGCCACATCCCTATGCGAGCAACTTCTTCAAGAAGTCTTTTCGCAAGATGCGGTCTTATGATGTACGCGCTGTTGCCAGCGAGTCCCATCGGTAAAGGAAGTTCTGTCGGTTCGTCGATGATGGGTACTCGGTTAATCCCGTCCCCACACACTGCGACTTTTGCATGGAACAATTGTCCCTTGCGAGTATTTCCTCTCGGGTCATTTAACCCGACAGCACCCCAACTTTTATCTTGTAACAACTCCGATATCGATTTATCGGTAACTGCTGGCAAGAATCTTGCATCGTGTTCAAGTACGACGATCCCTTCGTCTAACTCAACACACAATTTCCATAAACGGTAGTGACTCAATGCACAAGAAACTACCCTGTTCTGATTCTCTGCTGGATAAGTCTTTTTATATAGACCAGTATACAAGCAGTAATCATCATCAGATGACCTTGTTGGCCAACTCCAAGCAATCTGTCCACCAAACACTTCTTGTATATGTTGGTAGATGTTATCTGGTTGAGTCGCCTCAAACCGCTGGGCATTGAGTCCCACTTTAGTCGCGCTTACCAGACAATCATGCCCCATTGCAGCGGAGGCACTGTTATCGCTCATCTGTATTATATAGGCATTTGTTATTTTTGGACTAACCATGCGACGTACTCAAATTCTTGCTGTTGAACTTCACCGGAGAAGGACAAACATATTCCATAACAACGTTCATATCGTTGATTATATAGTCACTTTGTTCAAGACCTTTGTTCCATGCTGCGTGCAATAAAGCACGAGCACCTTTAGGCGTGACGGCATATGCAGCAGTACCACAGATCATCTTTGCACCCAAATATGGGGAATGTTGTACCTTACAAACCAAAGGGTAATCTTCAGGCAGTGGCGCGACCTCAGTCGTCTTTGGTATCTTCCAACCGCCAAACTTGCCCTTGAGTGCGCCGAAGTCGAATGCATATTCTGCGTTTAAGACCAGCACGTCTTCAAACTGCCAGTCTTGCGGAGAAGAAACTGCGATGGCGTCATGCTCGAGGAATATGAGAGGTCTGTCTTCTTTGACCACCCGTTCCCAAAACCTCACGTGGTTCATTACGCAAGCAAGTTTCGTTTCTCGTTTCTTATCCACGAAACCAGAGAGTCGACCGCCTTCCATAATACGGTAATGCGTCGGGTGGTCCTTATATGTTTCCGGAGTGTACCCAGCGACATAGTGCACTTCCCAACCATATGCCCGAAAGGAAGAAGCAGACTGTCTTGCCTGCTCGACAGATTGGGGATTACGCCAAAGGTAGTGAAGAAAACACGTGGTCATTTGCCATTTTCTCTTTCTTCGCGCACGCGAAGTTTTTCCTCAATGACCGAGGCGCGTTCTTGTTCCCACCAAGCGTCGTCATAATCGTTCTTGTACTGGCGTAGTTTGGCGTCCATCTTCTTCGCCATACCATATGCTTCTTCCAATCGCGATAGGACTTCTTCACGTCGGTCAGAGGTCAAGTCTTCGAACAGTATGTCATACATCTCACGGTGAATCTCGCAGATAGTTCGCCCAAACTTCTCATTGTAATGAGCGTTACTTATCTCTCCGCTACCGCCACTCATAACTGGACAACGACTTGGAAGTTGCCGTACTGCTGAAGTTCTAGGTTGTTCTCTTCTGCCCATTGGTTGACTGCTTGCTTAACGCCACCTTTGTCGCCGTCTTTGCCCCACTTATAATCATCGCCGATAACATATCCACCTTTCTTAACAACCTTGAGTGCGTTACAGAAGTCGTTGTATGCTCCGGTGTACGAGTGATCTCCGTCTATGTAGATCCAGTCAAGAAACGGTTCGAACTTGAGTTCAGAGTAAGTTGTGAACCACTCAGTTGCCGTCATACGACAAACCTCAACGTTGGACAACCCGCCAAACTCTTTGTCTACTTGTGCAGCAACATCGTCGTAGTATATGTCGAATGACTCGGGTGTTGCTTTACCCGCCAACTTCTTATAGTTGTTGAGGTACTTGTCATAATTGAAAGTCTCATCTTTGGCGGCGAGTGCTTCGTCGTATCCACGTACCGCCCATGGGTCAACTAAGTACAGCATGCTGGGGTTTTGTTTGACGAATTGACGAGAAGAACTCCCCATCCATACGCCAATTTCTGCGCCAACAGAACCCTTTTGTATCAGGTTCATTATGTTGTGCGAGTCTCTATTTGTAGGTGTACCCATCATCGCTTCATCCCTCCATTCCAATAGTTGCGCTGTGCGCCAGTGTCAAAGTCATAACCACAAAGGTCGATGTCTGCCTTGTACCAATCCGCGACTATCTGGATAGTTTTTTCGGTATACATGTCCATGTAGGTTCCCTCGTTGAGTCCGGTCACGTTACGCGCCTGAGTCATTTGAGGGATATTAAAGTATTTCTCGAGATCTTTGTTAAGGTTCTCGAATCGAATTATGTCGCACTTGAGGTCACCCTTCTCGTCGCACGTGTGGTCAACAGCAGGGTACCAACCTTTGATGGCACGGTGCCAGTTGTATGGTACATCACCCCAAACGTGACGCTCTTCCAGAAACTGCTCGAAAGTGTCACAGTTAGTCGCCTGTCCGTCTGCTTTCTTCTCGACATACTTGACCTTTCGTGCGAAGAAGTAACGCGAGACAACTCTGTCCCATGGGTTTCGCGCGACAGCGAAACAGTCATATGCCTGAAACTTCCAGTCAAGGTCTCGCCAGCGAGCATGCTCGTGTCCGTGGTGGTCGCCCTGCTTCTTCATCTGCGCTTCGAGCGCCTTAGTGTATTCTGGGGACTTATGAGTTTGCGGAGTAGCAGGGATGATTTTACCGAGAAGAGCGTCGCTGCGACGGATTGTCATACCCGCACACTTCGGGATATGAATAAACATTTTGGGGTCAAACATTGCTAATATCTCTCATCAACGCTTCGACGTTTTCGCCGTTGTCTGGTAATTTATCTTTCAAGTAGAAGTGTACAAACTCACATTCTTCTACCTTACCATTAATTAGGGATCCATAAAGACCGTTATATTTCCAATCAAGGTTCTTGTGTGGTATGCGGTCTTTTCTCAACCAGTAGTTCAGGAGGGTTTGATCCGTGGACCACTTATAGTAACCGACACCGTCTAGCATGTCTTGGAACTCTGGGCGCATCAGGAAATCTCGAGGAGACTGACCGCGAAGATATGGTTTCATTTTCTTGGTGTTTATCAACATCAACCCCATGTTATAAAACTCAAACCCAAGGTCGGTGGAGTATTTCCATCTGTCGGAGTCCATAACTGCCCCAACGGATTGGTATTGCATATGCGAGTACTGCTTTATCTTCGCCATGTGATGAATATTAATCGGCATGTCCATTTCGGCGACGCCACCAAAGGCATACTCTTCACCGAGTTCATCGAAGATATTGGAGGCGGTTGGACGAATGTAGATGTCGGCGTCCAGAATCAATATCTGGTCGTAATCGTCAAACAACTCAAAGGCATTCTCTTTCTCAAAGATTGGGAGATACCCAAGTTCTTTCCAACCGCCACACTTGCCTTCGCGATGAGTGCGGAATATGTCGGGGACAATGCGTAGTTTAGGTTGACGTTGGACGATGTGTTCCGCACCGATGCTGTCGGCATAGTCTTTCGCGGATTGGATGCAGTGCTCGTACAGTTTGGAAGAAGTTCCAACTGCCACTTGATATATTAGTCGCTTCATACTTTATCTATAGCGTCCATTAACTCCTGAATACACTCGCCGTTTTGCGGGAGTTTGTGACGCATAAAAAAGTGGATAAAGTGTGCTTCGGAAATCTTACCTTTCTCGAGAGCGGAGAACAGTGCGTTGTATTTCCAGTCTATGTGCTCCACGTTCAACTGGTCTTTCTTCATCCAGTAGTTGAGCATGATCTGGTCGGTCTGCCACCTAAACGGTCCAATGCCATCAATGAAGTCACGGAAGTCAGGACGCGCCATAAACTGTTTTGGCGTCATACCGTTGAGTCGTTCAAGCATAGGTTCTGAATTGTAGACGATCATACCTGAGTTGAAGAACTCACCACCGTTCGGGTGGTCAAAGTCCCAGTCGTATTTTTTACAAACAGAGTTGTTCAGTTGCTCGCGCGAATACTTGATGATCTGCCCACGGTACTTTTCGTTGACGGGCAACTCACGCTCAAACTGTGCGCCGAAGTGACAGTTGGTTGAGATCTCGTCAAAGACGTTTGGTGAGTCAGGTTTGATATAGATGTCTGCGTCGATAACAGCAACTTGGTCGAACTCAGGTAGCACAGAGAAAACGTTCTCTTTTTCGAAGATCGGGAGAAACCCGCCATACTTTTCGTACGACTCTTTGCTGCGCATTCCGGTAAACGGGTCAGGTTTGACCCACAAGAATGGTTGTGTTTGGACTAGATGCTCCACGCCAATGCTCTTGGCGTATGCGTTCACGGACTCAAGGCAGTGCTTGTAGAGTTTAGATTGCGGTCCAACCGCTACTTGAAATATTGCTCGCTTCATACATTATGTTCCGCAGACGTGCCAACGTCATAGTTCACTATTTGGAAACAGGTTGCCCGTTTCAAATGATAATCTTCAAACTGCGATTGTTTTAGGTTCAACACCTTCTTACAACTCTGGTAGATGTGCCCGTCGACGTTCTGTTCGATCGGTGCCATCAATGCCCATTCAATCAACAAACTCGCAGTGGTCTTAGTTATATAGTACCCAGCGCCAGGCGCTATATGCTCCTCTCTTCCCAACCACGCTCTGTCGTTTCTTGGGAAAGTTGCAAACAGCGCAATCTCATCAGTACCAAAGGATTCGAGTTTCCTCATGGGATAGGTGTCATGTTCTATGACATTTGCTGGACCATTACGGAGCACATATTGCCACGCTCGGAAATGACTATACCAGATTGCCTTCTCGGTGGGCGTGAAAGGGTTGCCGCTGAACTTCTTATCAGCAAAGTTGAGTTGGTCACCAAGGGTATCGGGTGTGGTTGCTTCGAATCGCTCAACCGAGTAACCGTACTTTGCCCATTCAGCAGAGCAGATCGAAGAATAGTAGTCAGACTTCTCTTCGCCTGTTATGGCGATCATGAGAATCACGATGTGAATACTTTGACGCCATACTTCTCTTCAAACTTTTGAGCGTCTATTTCGTCGTTCACCATGGGCATGCCCCTAATATTCAAAGAAGTATTAAGGAGCATCGGAACTCCCGTCTTCTCGTAATAACATTCAATCACCTGACGGAACACAGACTTACAATCCTTCGGTACAAGTTGAACTCGTGCTGTACCGTCCACATGGGTGACTGAACTATACGGATGTTTGGCAGTTGCGACGAATTGCATCCATGGATTCATCTTACCTTCGAAGTATTCATGCGCATGTTCTTCTAAGATGGCGGGTGCGAACGGACGGTACTTCTGCCTTTGTTTAATTTCGTTGACAGTGTCCTTAACATCATACCTTACATCTGCGATCAGGGAACGGTTGCCATATGCACGAGGACTATATTCTGCCCTGCCATTTGCAATACCGCAAACCTTATGATTCAAGATATGTGCAACAACTTTCTCTGGATCCAACTCACCTTCTATCTCATTACCAAGGAAAGGGTGTTGCCAGTTAATCCTATCTTTACCCGTATCGACACGATACGCCCAAGCAGCAGCACCGAGAGCAGAACCCCCATCACCTGGATTCACGTCTACCCAAATGTCGTCAAACAGTTCTGCAATCCGAGTGTTTGCTAGAATGTTCTGCGCGACCCCACCGCTGTAGCATAGTTTGCTTCCGTATTTTCTTGCGGTGGTCGCCCACTCCAGAAGTATCTCCTCGACTCCTCTTTGGAGAGAAGCAGCAGCGTCTTCGACGCACGTAGTCATCTCAAGTAGTGGTTTTACTATGTGCGTCCAATAGAACTTCTTGTGAGTCGCTTGGAACAAACTTGCGAACAACATGGTTTCGGTTTCGTGAATCATTTCGAAGCGTTCTACAACAAACTCCCAATGTGTCGGTTTACCGTAACTGGACAGTCCCATGATAACGTATTCATCGTTATTATATCTCAACCCATCGATCCCGCACATGACAGTAAACGCAGCATAAAGGTATCCCACAGATTTGGGAGTAATTGTGTCATGCAGAATATTCAGGTCTGCATCCATTATTGTCATCGTTTGAGTTTCGCCGACTCCATCGCAAGTTACGATGACGCAGTCTTCCTTTGCGAAAGACTCGGGTCTGGTCATAAATGCAGCGGAGGCATGCGCGAATGGGTGACCGGAACAAGTCTTTGCCCAGCGGGTGGGGAATTGTTGGTAAGTGAATGCATTCTGGTCGAATGCGTCAGGGTCCCAAGACCGGAGAGCATCATACAACCCGACGCCGTGTTTGAATCTCTTACCCCAATCTTCGTTGTAGACTATTTTTCTACTTGGGTCGAAGAATGCATAAAATTCTTCTGGACGAAACTTGCTCGCATGTTTCTCTTTACAGAAACGCTCGGACTCGTAGCAACCTTCGATGTTTCCGTTGGCATCGAGCAAGGCAATATTTGCATCGTGGGTAAAGAACCCAGCGGCACCAAGATACCCACTCATGAAGTGAATACTTTGACGCCGTATTCTTTCTCGAAAGCAAAAGCGTCATCCGTTGTGTTGACCATAGGTTTGCCGCGAATATTCAGAGATGTGTTGAGTAACATTGGGACGCCAGTGCGCTGATAGTAGCACTCAATTATCTGACGGAAGATAGACTTGCAGTCTTTTGGTACTATCTGCACCCTGCCCGTCCCGTCAACGTGGGTAACGGAAGAGTATTCATGTTTTGCAGTTGCGCAATATTGCATCCACTGGTTCATCGCGCCAGAGAAGTAATCCGATGCGTGTTCTTCTAGGATTGCAGGTGCAAATGGACGAAACTTTTGGCGCTGCTTGATTGTGTTGACTGTATCCTTGACATCGAAGCGAACGTCTGCGATGAGAGATCGGTTACCATACGCACGATAACTGAATTCTGCCCTTCCGTTGGCGACACCACAGACCTTTCTGTGCATCAAGTAGTCGACCACTCGCTCGGGGTCAAGAGTGCCTTCAATATTATGTCCAAGGAATGGGTGTTCCCAGTTTAGGCGGTCGATTCCAGTATCTTGAAATAACTGGAAACCTGCTGCACCGAGACTTGCTCCACCATCACCTGGATTGAGGTCAACCCACATATCATCAAACAACTCAGCAACCTTTGAGTTCGAGACGATGTTTTGGGCAACGCCTCCACTGTAGCAAAGTTTCTTTCCGTATTTGCGCGCTTGTTTCATGATATCAAGAATAACTTCTGTCGTCATACGTTGCAAGGACGCTGCTTGGTCTTCTACAGTGGCGCAATGTGTTTGTAGATATTCCACCATACTATCGAGATGGTGTAGTTTGTATTGATAGATGTCCTGCCACTTACTGATACCGGAGGTCTTTTCTTTTACGTTTGCCAGATCCCATTCTTCAATGTTCAAAAACATCTCATATACTTCTTGCCAATGAGTTGGAGTGCCGTAACTGGACAACCCCATAACGACATATTCATCGTTGTTGCTATGCAACCCCAGTCCGCACTTGTCAGTGAAGTGAGCATACAAGTAACCGATTGATTTCGGGAAAGTCATTTCCCAGACGAGTTCAAGATTAGAATTGTAGATGGCAGCAGAACGAAACTCGCCGATGCCGTCTATGACAACACAAACGCAGTCTTCTCTGTCCCAATCCTTCGGGCGAGTCATGAGTGCTGCTGCTGCGTGAGACGCGTGGTGTTCTGTTACCAGACCACCGTGGTGTAAGGGGAAGGTTGAAGGGTGCTTGCGGTGCATCAACTTTTCGTTTTCGCCGAAAGCACGAGGGTCGCCTTCCATCGCATTTTTGATGCTGCCCTTTCGGAAATAATCCCTCAGGTTCCAATCATCATTACCGACCAGTTGAAAGTCAGAAGGATTGTCATACCAACCAGACATTTTCCACATATCAGGTGGGATTCTGTCGTCATGCTTAACGCGAGTGTATCGTTCAGAAAGCGAAGCATATTCTATATCGCCTTTGTCCGTGACAACGCACATGCCTGCATCATGCAGTCCCAGACCTGCTACGCCGAGGTACTTCATCTATTTGTCTCCGTCACCCTTACTTCTAGTATATAGTCCAAACCATGCAGCGCCTGCTCCGACGACAACAGAGATCAAACCTGACTGCTCAAGGGTGGGCGATTCAAGTGCCATGAACCACATAGTAGTGTAGTACAACAAGAATATATAAACTGTGATGAACGCTCTCGGGAAGATACGCCATGCGTCGATGGTTTCCGCAAAGTGTACCCACTTCGCCCATGGGTTTCCTGACGCTTCTGATTGTAGGTCACGAATTTGGTCTTTCAGATCTGAGTTCTCTTTGAGAAGATCCATGAATTTGCTGAGGTCAATTTCGACTTCGTTGCGATCAAAGTCTCCCACAAACCTTTCTTTATCACTCACCAACTAACTCCATTCGGGACATTAATCGCTCTGCTCTATTAGGGACTTGCGTATACCAAAGAGAATCACGACCTTCAACCGCTGCTCCTTCCCAGTTATGCATATTGAGGGCAGAGTTCATCTTCCGGAACTTCTGCAAGTTTCCGTACCCAAGATTAAACATCATGTTTATGAGAATACTCTTGACTTCTCCTGGGAATTCGTCCCAGTCATATGCCTTGTAAAGTTTTGCGCATTGCCTCATTGCTTCTTGAACGTCTGCCTCAAATGCTTCATGCACACGTGCTCGTCCAACAGGAGTACCGACCTCTTGCCAGTACTCAGGTTCGTCGTCGTCTATGAGGTGCCCGATTCCGAATGTAGGGTTACCAAGATGGTCAAGGTAGATCTCATACATGCAACCTTCATCTTGTTCAAGTTGGTGTATAAGTTTTGGAAAGTTTAGCGTCGTACAGATCATCACTTCTCTCTCAGGAACATTTCTTTCGTCATTATGTAGTCTCTCACGAAGTCACTTCGGACAATGTCTTGCCATCCAAACTCTACCACTGAAAAGTTCTTCATCACTTCAATAATTTTAATGAAATCAAGAATTCCTTTCTTGTCTCCTGCTTTGACAAAGTCTGTTTGGTAGTAGTCTCCGGCAAATATAATTCTTGAGTCCAAACCAAGTCGAGTAACAACAGAGTCGAGTTCGTGGAAGGTTAGGTTTTGCATTTCGTCTACAATAATAATCGCATTATCGAAGGTGGTTCCTCGGATAAACGAAGTAGAATGAAACTCGATCATCTTCTGCTCTACCAATTGAGCATATGCGCCGTTAGTGTCAAACAAGTCATCACAAATAGAAATGTAAGGCGTAATGAAAGGTAGGAGTTTTTCTTCTGCTGTCCCTGGAAGGAAACCAACTTCTCGAGTAGGCACAACAGAACGAATTAGATGAATCCTATCCCAAGGAGTACTCTTGTCGAGAACATCTTGTAATGCCATATACAGGGCAGTAAACGTCTTACCTGTGCCTGCAGATCCATTCAACACAAGATGGTCACCGTCCTTCCATGCATCTCTTGCATAGAGTTGGTTCTCTGTTAATGGGTCGAATGTAAGGAGATCGTCTATTCGTATCTTTCTAGTTGTTTCTTGTTTCTGACGTCTTGTTTGTGTCATGTCAAACCCTAATTGTGTTGTCGCGACCAGAGTATCTTTTAGTTTGTCTCAGTACGTCTTTCCATCCCTCACTTGTTTGTTTGAGGGTTCCACCAACGTGTGTGACAATAGTAGAAGCAGACTTATGTACTTGTTCCCAAGAACCAGAGTCTGTCATTTCTTTCATTGAATTGTAGGAGCAGATAACTTCTTTCTCTTCTCCAGTTTCTGTGTTTCTGAGATCATAGGTTGGCATAACAATATCCGAATAGAAAAGTTTGTACATTATCTATAAGTAGACTATAGTACGTCTCTGAGTAGAGGGTGTCGAAGGGGTTACAGGAGGGTAGAGTGCACATTCCCGCAGACGATGTTCTTTATTATACAGAACTCCATCGAGAAGACAACAGTTATTTGAAATATTTTTAAAGAGGTAACGATACCTCGCCCATTGCGGACGAGGCACGAGATTTGATCACCTCCTTAGTTAGTCACCGACACGGTGTCTTGGAGATCAGAGATAAAGTCGTCTAGATACTTTCTCTTCTTCTCCACTTTATGCGCAAGTTCTTTTTTACCTTTCTTATTAAGTTTATGGACATAATGTCCTAACTCTGCGCTATCCTTCCGTAACCTTTCTATTTGATTTGTTGTTACCATAGGCGACTCCTAAGTGTCGGATTATTTAATTAAGTGATCATGGTATAATACGAGGCAATGCCTCCTTCACAGTTTCTACTGACAAACCTGCGACTGTGCTTTTCTTGGCAACCATTGCTACCAAGATCTCGGCGTCGGAGGGGTGTACAGATTCTAGCATGCCAATGAACATAGACTCCCTTCTCATAGGGAGAATGTGGTCTGCTTTGAGACCTTTGACAAAGTATTGAAGTTTTATGTGCTGTTTGTGCCAAGAAGATGGAACTTTCTCCGCGTCAGCGGGAGTAAAAGGGGGTCGCCCTTCTGGGAGAAGAAAATTCACTCTTGAATCAAACACGCAACGGATATAGTCGACAAAAGAGTTGTATAATTCCGCGTATCCGCGGATCAACTCTACTCGCTGGCCAGGATCTGCCTTGTCGATGTTTTCGAGCATTTCGTGTAATTCCAACCTTGACTTCTTGCCTTGTTGAATTTCAGTTATCATGTAAATCAATCCTCATAGTCTATTTTATATAGGAACATTTTGATCTTCAGATCGACTAATGTACGTACTCTAAGAAATCTTATTTCTCGAGAGGTGGGATCTGTTGATTCTACAGTTAATTATCCCGTTATAGTAATCCGGTTGTATCAGAACTTCTCTATCGAACTGTTCCTTTGTCTCGTAATATGCGCAGTCGCCCTTGGTCTTACACAGACGAATGATTTCTCTGTCGAAAGCTTCTGCGCCGTGCTCTTCCAGTAATTGTTGGACTTTGACAGAACTACCGAAGTATGTTTTCCAGTCAGACTCCACGCGGGTGTGTTTCCTGCGCTTCCTCGTCTTTGTTATTGGTAGTGTCTTTTTTCTATGAAAGAACTTCTTGCCGACATATTTCATGTCGGTGTTTTTCTCGGTTATAACGTAAACGAACCCAACCCATTCCTCGAGTTCTTTATATGTTGGGTCGAATACCTCGCCCTCGTATGTCCAATTCATTCTGGTTCTACTGGTGACCCGCACATAGGACAGAACTCGGGTTCAATACCTACGTTTCCGTCTACGATTACTTCGCTGTGAGTTTCGCAAACCGAGCAGTGTATGTCATAGTGCTCGTCCATATTACTTGTCCTTTGGTGTATGCATAGGAGGGACACCATACCTTGTTATTATGCTAATAGATGTTCTGTGCTCCGAAAGCATTTCTACTCTGTGCGTCACACCCAGAGGCATTGTTAATATATATCCAGGTTCTAAAACCTGCTTTTCGATTTTACCAGACCTACAACAAAACCACTGCCACTCAGTCACACCTTCGATATTAAACGCCCAGACATGGTAGTCGTCGAAGTGCCAACTAAGTGTGCCGTTATATCCATCGCAATGTCCTATGAACATTGAGATATCTTCGCAATCGTGGTGGTCCATCATCTCCTGAAGGACTGGCGGGAAATTACTGGATAGGTGCCACCGAAAATGCCGCATGACTCCGTTACCGGAACCATCCTTTTGCATCTTTCTTTCTGACACCCAACCTTTACGGTCTGCTTGGTGACCTCCAATCCAAATATCCTCTGCGCTAGGCAGACGCCCTACCCAATCTTCCGGCATTTCTTGGTGGTAAACGGATCGTTGGGCAGGACGACGATTGTAGTCTTTGAGGTTCATGTTATGCCGTTGCTGTACCCCAGACTTCCTTCCAGTCGCCAGACAATGCACCACGTGCGTAGTCTGTTGCGCGGTTCTCGAAGAAGTTTGTGTGCGTCGGTGCGTTGATCATCTCTTCGACCCAAAGTAGAGGATTCTTCTTAACTTTGAAGATGCCCTTCATGCCGAGGGAGATGAGTCGACGGTCTGCGATATAACGGATATACATCTTAACGTCATTGGCGCTGAGGTCTTCCATTGGACCCATAGCAAAGGCGAGGTCGATGAACTTATCTTCCAGTTCAACCATCTTCTCGGCGATAGCGTAGATCTTCTCTTTGAGTTCGTCATTCCAGATCTCGATGTTCTCTTCCACGTAGGTGCGGAACAACTTGATCATTGACTCAGCGTGCATAGTTTCGTCAACGATGGACCAAGTTACGATCTGACCCATGCCCTTCATCTTACCGTGGCGCGGGAAGTTCAGGAGCATGATGAAAGAAGAGAATAACTGCATGCCTTCAGTGAACGCGGAGAACGCAGCAATGTTAGTCGCTACGTCTGACTTCGTGTCCTTCTGCATAGACATTTCGTTGATGTAGTTGTGCTTCTCTCGCATCGCCTCGTACTCGAGGAACTCGTTGTATGTTGACTCGGGCATACCCAAGGTCTCAATCAAATGCGAGTAAGCAGCAACGTGCAGCGCCTCTCTCGCGGAGAATCCCATCAACATCATACGTACTTCAGGTTGCTTGAAGTTCGGTAGGTAGTTATTAACGTAACCGCCAGCGACATCGATGTCGCCTTGTGTGAAGAAGCGGAAGATGTTGGTTAGGAAACCTTTCTCTTCATTTGACAGTTTACGCTGCCAGTCCTTGACGTCTTCTGCCATCGGTACTTCGGTGTGCAACCAGTGCGATTGCTCGTGCTTCAACCACGCCTCATATGCCCATGGGTATGAAAACGGTTTGAAATATTCTCTTTCGTCTGTAATCTTTAGTTTCATTTGGATCCCTTATCGTTGAACCAACTGATCAACACCAACCGACTTCCCTCATAGACCTTCGACACTCCATGCATCTGCTCTGGTCCATAAACGAGACTATCTCCTCTTTCCATTGGAAGTACGTCCATGATAATGTCTCGTTCATACGGTGGGGATTCCTCTTCCCCATCACTTCGGTTGCATCTTTGATTTGCTGGTCTTGCTTTTTGTTTGTAGGTTTCTTGTACTATAGAGTGACCGCCTACAAGGTCTTGGTCGTCCAATAGAGTTACAATCGTAAGGTCAGTATTGTTGTCCCGATGCATTCGAGTGAATGATCCAGGAATGTACCTTAGAAAGTAAAACCCTATTATGTTTGAACGCCTTGAGTATTGAAGAAGTTTGCGAGCAAAGGAGTATTGAAGGAGGTCATCCTTCATATCTGCCCTTTCCAAGTCAAACAAGTTGTACATTTGAAATACTGGAAAGAACTCGAGACTTGCTGCCAAGTCTCTTGCTTCTTTCAGTTCTTCTTCACTCAGAACCTTGTCGTGAATGTATCCTGACATAATATTGTTTTAACTCATCCCTCGCAGGCAATACATTCTTCATCGTTTACGATCGCAGACATATCAATGCCTTTGATCACTTCTCGCTCAATGCGCTTCGAGACACGGTCTGCTTTTCCAAGTTTTTCTGACCTGCAATAGTAGAGCGTCTTCAGTCCACGCTTCCACGCCAAGAAATGCACAGCGTGGAGATAAACTATATTAACATCTGGACGGAAGAATAAATTGAGCGATTGTGCTTGATCAATATTCGCTTGACGGTCTGCTGCGTGTTCTATGACCCAGCGTTGGTCAATTTCCATCGAAGTTTTGAAGACGTCCTTTTCTTCTTGTGTCAAGAAACGAAGATGTTGGGCAGAACCATCATTAGCAATGATGCTTGACCAGATCTCATCGTAGTCTTGTTTGGTTTCACCCGATTCGACCTTACTCTTAATTAGGGTATCGAGATACTTGTTTTTATTCAGGTGCGCTCCCGAAAGAGTGTCCTGACGATAGGCATTCGCGCGATATGGTTCGATACTCGGCGAAGTGTTTCCCATAATGATACTGCTAGAAGCGTTAGGAGCGACAGCCATAGTGTGACTAAATCTTCGTCCTGTACCTGCTGCATCAGGTGCTTCACCTCTTTCTTTCCCGAGTTCAAGGTTGGCATCGTTGAGTTTCCTTTCTATCAGAGAGAACACGCGGTTGTTTGTGACCTTTGCCATCGCGCATTCAAATGGTAAGTTTTTCTTCTGAAGGTATGCGTGGAACCCAAGGGCACCTATCCCGATCGAACGCTCGCGCGAGGCAGAGAACTTGGCACGTGATACTGAATCAGGCGCGTTGTCGATGAAGAATTGTAACACGTTGTCTAGCATCTCTGCCATATCACGCAGGAACATGTCGTTCTTTGACCAAGCATCATAGTGCTCAAGGTTTACTGAAGACAGGCAACAAACAGCGGTGCGTTCTTCGTTGGTTGGTAAGATAATTTCTGAACACAAGTTTGACTGGTGGATGCGTAGACCCAAGTCTTTTTGGAACTGTGGCATCGCACGGTTTGATGTGTCGATGAAGTGGATGTATGGTTCGCCGGTTTCCATACGCAGTTCAAGAATCTTCTGCCACAGTGCCTTTGCTGATACTGTATCGCGGACTTCGCCGGAAGTTGGGTCGATTAGGTTCCAACCATCGTCGGCGTCGGAGTCTTTCATGCTGCGCTCGACCAATTCCATGAAACGGTCAGAGATGTTGATACCGTGGTGTAGGTTCAAGCAACGACGGTTTGGATCACCTGTCGGTTTGCGCATCTCGAGAAACTCTGTCACGTCTGGGTGAGAGATATCGAGGTATGCTGCGTATGAACCACGACGGGTCTTGCCTTGGCGATATGCCAACGAAGAAGCGTCATATGTTTTGAGGTGAGGAATTACGCCAGTGGACTTCTCATCCGAAGAGCGAATTCCGAAACCGATGCCAACACCGCCGCCCATCATGGACAACCAGTTAGTTTCGGATAGATTGTTTACTAGACCCTCAGCGGTGTCTTCGATGAAGTTGAGGAAGCAGGAAATTGGCATACCCTTTCCTGTGCGACCATACGCGAGGATCGGTGTAGAGTAAGACAACCAGTGCTTTGAAGAATAGTCGTAGAGACGCTGTGCGTGCTCTGGGTTAGAGGAGAAGGTTTTGGAGACGAACGCAAACCTTTGTTGAGGAGATGTTTCATCTTCTCGCATATACGACTCTTCGAGTCGTGCCATACCAAGTTTGTCAAACAGTTCGTCGCGGGAGAGGTCGATCTCGATGCCGAGATATGATTCTTTTGCCACGTGTACATCCTTTTGTCATGTAATATTTTCAGGGGGTAGAGTTATATAGGTCAGGATGAATTGTGGAATATGATTATTTTTCTATACGACGAAGTTTCCCCATAATCTCAATATATCGTCGGGTGATAGGTGCACGCTTCTTCTTTGGTCCCATGTTCTTGGTGTCTTGTGGGATCCCTGCGTCAGCCGTTGTAGTCATTTCTTCTTGAAACGCTTTAAACTTTTTCATTCCTTTATTTCCTTACCAACTCGAAGTCGGTCATTTTGGAATCAGTACGTGAACTGAAAGTGTACCCTAACTTGGGCGCAAACTTCTTAACCATTCGTAGGTACAACTTCTCACGGGATCCTTTCTTGCTTCCTTGATTGTTCGAGAGGTCATCTACGGACTTAAATGCAGAGAACCCAACAACAGGAGGATTATATTTCTTTATAAAATCTTTGAGGATTTCTATAACAGTTGCAAAGATTCGCATAGCATCGCCTCCACCTGTTACACCGTCGCTGCCATCTCTATTGAATGCGACTATCCAAGTATACTCGTCGTCAGACCATTCGAGTTTTTCAAAGACGACTTCTATCTCATCCTTTTCTGTAGTATAGAATTTGTACTTGATGCTGGTGCTTCTCGCTCCTCCAGCACCGCCAGTGTACCTGTAGGGTTTGTCGAATGCTTCTTGGAGGTATTGTGAGAAACCAATCATCGCCGCAATTCTCCCGAAGTGACATAGATCTTCTGGTTAGTCCGCACGTGAGTTGCTTCGAAAATATCGGAACCGAGGACGTTGCCTACAGGGTAGCAGTCTTCTGCGATTCGAATCTTGTCTCCGGTCTTGCATATCTCTTCGCAAGTGGAGTTTACCATCTTCGTGTTAGCGAGAACGTACATTCCGGACGAAAGTGCCCCGTCCTTTGCACGAAACCACTCGCTCCCTTCGTTGATACACCCGAGAGGGTCAAGAGCACACTCCTCTGCAATCTTCTCGATAGACCTGTCCGATAGGTTTAGGTTCTCTTTTACAAGGTAGAGAGCGGATGCATAGGAGGCGAGAGAGGATTTGCCTCCAGGGACTTTCGCTAGTAATTTCTTGAGGTTGAAGACGAGTCGGTGAAAAGTGTTGTATGCACCTCGCTCTTCTGAGGTGTCTGGACTCTTGAGTTTCTTGCCATCTTTGTCGATGAGACCGAGTTTGAAGGCAGTGGTGTCCTCGAACTTGGTCGTCAGTAGACGCAAGAAACGTAGTGTGTAGACGAGGTCGCCAGTTTTAGAAAGAATGCCCATCAAATATTTCCCAGTTTAGCGACAACCCATGGGTCTTCCTCGATAGTTTCGAGGTCGCCTTCCCTAATTGCTTTGAGGTATTGGAGAAACGGTTTGATTATATGGAGGTTTTCTGGTCCAACCTTGAACATCAGCATCAATATTGCCGACTCATTACCAAATACGTTGAGCAGTATGGTAATGTGGTTGAGGATCAACCTTTCACAGAGTTCGCCGCCTCTGTTGTACCTGTTTAATAATCGCTTGATATACTTAAAGCGATTCAATTCTTCATAAAATTCTTCTGCATCTATGCAGCGCGGAGTATGGTAGTTCTTCGCTGCATAGATGAGGAAGGTTTCTTCGGTTATGTTAGTAATCATAAAAACCTCAATACTGTCAAAGTATATAGAGGTTCTCTTAGATTAGTGTTTAACCTTATCCAAGTATTTCTGGATCAAACTCGCCTTGGTCTTACCTGGAGCGTGTTCAACGCCTAACTTTTCTAGTTCTTCTGAGATCTGCGCTTTGGTCATTCTGTTCAAAGTCTTTTCTTTCAACACTATCAATTCGTCAGAAGGAACGCCCTTTGGTGGTACCTTGGTGTCCACTTCTTGAGGTGGCGCAGTCAATTCAGTTTTAGGTTTGTTGAACCAAGCGACACCTACGATGCCAACGATCAACAATACGATTAACACTACTAATTCCATAACAATTTCCCTTTACGTTTATTTAACGATTTTACTCGTGGTGAGTTTTCATACCAAGGTTCTTTTTCGTGTAACCCATCTTGTCCATGTGAGACTTATATGCTTTGTGCTCTTCACTACCAGATCCACCAAGATGCTTCTTGACAAAATCGCTGTGAAAACCCTTCTTACCACTTGACACCGTACCGTTATCATGGTTATCGGCATCAGCAGAGTGTTGCTTTACAGCAGCAGCAGCGGAAGCACCATGAACAGATTTGATTCGGTTCAGGGTCTGAGCAGCTGCTTGTGATGCTCGCTCTGGATTACGGTGACCTGACTCTGAGTTTGAGTTACCGTAGTGCTGGAAGTGCTTTGCAGCGAGGTGACCAAGGTTGGACTCTTCAATTTGACGAACCGACTCAGTATAGATCCTGTATGCTTCTTTTACAGGTTTAACTACTGCCTTGTCGCCATTGGCGAGTTGGTCAGATGACCCACGCGCTGGTGCAGGTTTAGTTGCCTGTCCTGCCTTGACCACGTCTTTATGTCCTTGCTCTTCCTTATCTTCGATTTCTTTGTTAGACTTCTTATGCATGTCCATAAATTCTTTAGACTTCGGAGATTCTTTGTCGGCGATTCCTTCAGGAGAAGTTGCACCTTTAGTGTGGTCTGCCTTGTTCAACTCGTCGAGTTGTAGTGCGAGGTCTGCTAACCAATCTGCTTCTTCACAAGCACGCTGTGCTTGGAGTTCGGTCTTATCGGCATTTGCCTTGTCGCCTTTTCGCGCAGGTGCTTTCTTAACTGGGTCAGCAGGTGCTTCTTCGTGCACGCCCTTGCCGTCACAGTGGTCGCAACCCTTGCCCTTACACTTAGGGCATTCGGTCTCTTCTTTCTTGTTCAGAGCAGCCATGTCTTCGCCATCGATGTCGCCATCGTTGTCTTTGTCAAAGTGCTTCTTTTGCTTTGCAGAGAGTTTCTTCTCTTGCACTTCTTGGAATGCTGCCCAAATTCCTTCGATCTCTTTAATGTCCATTTTTACCTACTCCTCGGAGTCTTTATTAATAGTGTCAGGGTTATTTATACTATTTTCATAATACAAAATAATACTTTGTTGCTGCTCAATATATCGTCGCAGTTCAGAGAGGTTCAACGACATGTTTTCGTAGTGTGGTACGGAGATTGCCAAAAACACTACGTCGCCAGTTTTCTTCTTAAAGTCTTCTAGAAACTCTTCTAGATTCTCTGGCGTTACAACATACCAATTGACGTAATTCATTT
>Ga0228609_1000399_pt1 | contig 21746 bp, 21 predicted proteins | sample 10DmetaG_FD_190068 | JGI IMG/M metagenome (GOLD analysis project Ga0228609, IMG submission 190068) | Seawater microbial communities from Monterey Bay, California, United States - 10D | ecosystem: Environmental > Aquatic > Marine > Coastal | place: USA: California | collected 2016-11-10 | reverse complement strand
AGAATGGTTTCCTATTTTTAAATGATGTGCCAAGAAATGATAAGGTTCATTTAATAGATGAAGCCATTAGATGTATTATAAATGAGGAAGAAATTAAAAATAGGAAAGTTTCAATATCCTTAATCAAGGAATTCTGGCACAGTAATAATTTAATACCATCTAAATTTATCAACTATGGTTACCATGAATTAAATATTGATGTTAATATGATAGCTCAAATTGACTCTAACTGGATGGGTTTTAATGATTATTTAAATGCTTTAAATTCCAAATTCCGAACAAAAGCAAAGCAAGTCTTTAAAAAATCTGGAAGTCTCAAGATTATTGATTTCGATGTAAATACCATTAATGAAAGATTATTAGAGATCGAAGAATTATACAATCATATGGTTGATAAGTCAAGCTTTTCTTTTGGAAGGTTAAATGCAAATACATTATTAAAATTAAAGGAGAGCCTAGAAAAGACATTTTATTTTAAAGGTTATTTTTTGAATAATAAATTAATTGGTTTTGCTACTGCTACGATAATAGATCAACAACTAGATGGTAACTTTATAGGGATTCATCATCAATACAATAAGGATTATTCTGTTTATCAACGAATTCTATATGATTTTATCTCATATGCTATTGATCAAAGATTAAAAACTGTAAGATTAGGGCGAACTGCTGAGGAAATAAAGAGTGGAGTAGGGGCAATGCCTAATGAAATGAAGTTTTATGCTAAACATCATAATAGATTCAAGAATAGCATATTGAGGCCTTTTTTAAGTTTATTAAGACCATCGGAATTCAATTTAAGAAGACCTTTTAAAAGTAGAAATATGATCAAGAAAGGAGCTTAAATTACAGCTTTGATGATGACTATTATTGAAAACGATATGAGTAGTATCCCTATTATTTTTGATAAAATAATGAGATTTTTAGGGTTTAAATATTTGGTTAAAAATGATGCACCAAAAACTTTCATAACATCAGTGCTAAAAATACCTAATAATATCCCAAAAATGAACCAGTAAACAGTAGATGATTCTGCAAATGTTTGTTCAGCAAAGGTTACAAATCCTATCCAAATGACGAATACTGCTGGATTAATAAAATTTACAGTAAAGCCTTGCATTAGAGGTTTGATTGCTTTTTTTGGAGATTGCTTATTTTGATTATTTGATAGTTGTACAGGTTTTAATAATATTGAGATACCGAAAAATGCTAGAATAGCTGCTCCAATAAGTTGGAAACTTGTTTGGTTAACATAATTAATCAGGAATTCTTTTGAAAATACAAGACAAATGAAAGCAACAAATATGTCGCTCACTAATATTCCAAATGCAGTTAGAATTCCATTTAGTTTACTGCCTTGAAGTGAGTTTTTAATCAGTGTAAAAAAGACAGGACCAATTATGAATGAGGTTCCTAAGCCAATAAATAGTCCTTGAATTATTGGATTCATTAGTTATTTCTTAAATATTTAAAGTCAGTATAGAGCGTTCCGAAAGGTAGAATTGATGCAATTAATATGATCATAAAAGTTTTAGTTGACCACAGCATTTTTTGTTTCATTATAACTGAAAGAAAAACATATGATATAAATAAGATACCGTGCGGCATACCAAAATATTTTACAACTGCATCGTTTTGAAAAAAATATTTTAATGGAACGCCAATGCCAATAAGTATTATAAATGAAAACCCTTCAAAAAATGCTATTATTCGATAAATCATTAACATGAGTGCGAATTTATCATTCTAATACTTTATATCTATTTTTGTCTTATAATTTATATTATGTTAACTAAACGAATAGATTATAAGGGAGTAATTACTCCCCTATATAAAACTATTGATTATCAATAAAATCTTTCATGGCCTTGTATTTATCCATTTTTTCAAGGCGTGCATATATTTTTTTCATAGTCTTTGCTAATTCAAGTTTATCAGATGATTCCATTTCTGTATTATTATCAAAAACATTTTCGAATTCTACGATTGCTAATTCATATTGTGCATATATTTCAGTTTCTTTTTTCTCAATAATACTTGGTTTATACTCACCATCTAATTCTTCTACAATCTTTGCAACTTTTCCAAGATACATTACACCTTTGTTGTATGCAGCGTCATAATATGTGGGGTCTATTTCTAGTATTTTATCATAATCAGCAGCAGCTTTTTCAGTATAATTTAAACCTTCATAACTAATTGCTCTAGCGAAATAATAAATTGTGTTTCCTGGATCATCTGCAATTGCGACACTTAATTTTTCAATAAGTTCTTTACTTCTTCCCTGCTTAAGAAATATGTCTAATTCCATATTTATAAGCGTTTTGTCAGTTTCATTATATTCTTTTCCAGTTGCTATTGTTTGTAATGCTGCTGTTGTGTCTCCTCCATTGAGGTGAATTCTTGCAAGACTCGCATAAATATTGCTTTCAGCTGTTCCTCCATCAATAAGTTTTTGGAATACCTTTTTAGCATTTTCATCATTTCCATCATTCATTGCTGAATATCCCATCATCTGTTGCAATACTTCTTGTGTAAGGTTATTTCTTTTAAGTAGCCCATCTGTGTCATATTTCATTAATGGTACAGCCAGTTCAAACTCTTTGTAAGCATCACTATATTTCTCTGATTGATACGACCCATAAGCCCTATTATATAAACCTATAGCTACGTTCAGCAAATTAGCTTCCGATTCTCTAGTAACCTTATTTTTTACATCTGTCGCAATTGCATTTTGAAAAGCTTCTAATGCAGTTAAAATTGCATCAGGGTGCTGTGCACTCAACTCATTATTTAATGTTGAGATTTTTAAAAAAGTCAACCCCCTGTAATACCACATTTTAGGTGAGTTAGCAGTTTTAGAATTTAATTTGGTTTGTTCAGCCCATTTCAAAAGATTTTCATAATCTCTGTCCGAATCAGGTTTTGTCATGTCTTCTAATTCCATTTTCATGGACTCTACAGAAAACTTTTGAGCTTTAGTCGATAGTCCCAATAAAAGGAATCCAATCAGTAAAATGTTTATTCTAATTTTTGTCATTTTATAATTATTTTTTATTCAGGTTTTGTGTTTGATTAATCTTCAGTATTGTTTTCTGCGTCATCAGAACTAATTTCAATACTGTCTTCATCCTCTTCTTCTACTTTAGGAACCTTTGCAACAGAAGCTATATTATCATTTTCTCTAATTTTTATTAGCCTAACTCCTTGTGTTGCTCTTCCCATTACTCTTACATCTTCCATTTTCATCCTAATGGCTATACCATTTCGAGTGATAATCATTAGATCATTTTCATCAGTGACATCTTTGATGGCTATTAAGCTACCAGTTTTGTCTGTAACACTGAGTGTTTTAACCCCTTTACCACCACGACCAGTAATTCGGTAATCACCAATATCGGTTCTTTTTCCGTATCCTTTTTCGGAAACTACCATGATTGATGTATCTGTATCTTCATTATCATTTACACAAACCATTCCAATTACTTCATCATGTTCATTTTCTAATCGTACTCCTCTCACTCCTGCCGCAGTTCTTCCCATTGGGCGAACACCTGATTCATTAAAACGAATTGCTTTACCGCTCTTTTTAGCTAACAATACTTCAGCAGTTCCATTAGTTAGTTTTGCTTCTAATAATTGATCACCTTCACGGATAGTTATGGCATTTATACCGTTGGTTCTTGGTCTAGAATATTGCTCCAGTGAGGTCTTCTTAATTGTACCATTTTTAGTACACATTACGATATAATTATTATTCACATATTCCTCATCTTTAAGATTACCTGTTGCAACAAACGCTCTGACTGTATCTTCAGAAGGTATATTTATTAAATTTTGAATCGCTCGTCCTTGTGAAACTTTACTACCCTCAGGTATTTCGTACACCTTCATCCAAAAGCATCTACCTTGATCGGTGAATAATAAAATGTAATTATGAGTCATTGTTACAAAGAGATGCTCAACGAAATCTTTGTCTCTATGTTTTACACCTTTATTTCCTACACCACCCCTACTTTGTGATTTATATTCAGTTAATGGGGTTCTCTTTATATATCCCATACTGGATATGGTCACAACCATTTCTTCATTGGCAATTAAATCTTCAATATTTATTTCACCAGCATCTAACTCTATCGCAGTTCTTCTCTCATCGCCGTATTTATTTCTCATTTCTAGGAGCTCGTCTTTGATGATTTGCATTCTTCTAGATTCATCAGATAAAATATCATTAAGGTCTGCAATGGTTGCCATAAGTTCGGCATACTCTGCTCGAACTTTTTCTATTTCTAATCCGGTCAGTTTTTGTAGACGCATATCAAGAATAGCCTTTGCTTGAATTTGAGACAATTCAAACTCTTTCATAAGGCCATTTCTGGCATCTTCAGCATTTTTAGAGGCTCTAATTAACTTAATAACTGCATCTAGGTTATCTAATGCTATAATTAATCCTTCTAATATGTGTGCCCTTTTTTCTGCTTCTTTTAATAGATATTTAGTCCTTCTAACAACAACTTCGTGGCGGTGATCAACATAATGGTGAATCATATCTTTAAGATTCAGCATTTCTGGCCGACCTTTTACTAAAGCAATATTATTTACACTAAAGCTGGTTTGAAGTGGTGTGTATTTGTATAGTTTGTTTAGTACTATATTAGGTATAGCATCACGTTTAAGGTCAAAAACAATTCTCAGACCTTGTCTCCCACTCTCATCTCTTACTTCACTAATTCCATCAATTACTTTATCATTAACCAAGTCAACCGCTTTAATGATTATTTGAGAGGGACTTACTTGGTATGGTACTTCAGTGATTACAATTTGCTCTCTGCCTGTTTTTGAAACATCAAATTCAGCCTTACCTCTCATTACTATTCGACCCTTACCTGTTTCGAAAGCATTTTTAACGCCTTCAGTTCCATATATTGTACCCCCAGTTGGAAAGTCTGGAGCTTTAACATGCTCCATTAGACCCTCAATAGTGATGTTTTTATCATCGATGTAGGCAATCGTACCATCAATTACCTCTGTGAGATTATGTGGAGCCATATTTGTTGCCATCCCAACGGCAATACCTGCGGCACCATTTACTAAAAGATTTGGGATTCTTGCAGGAAGAACAGTTGGTTCTGATAAACTTTCATCAAAATTTGGACGAAAATCAACTGTGTCTTTATCAATATCCGAAAGCATGTCCTCAGCGATTTTACGCATTCTTGCTTCCGTATATCGCATTGCTGCTGGTGGATCACCATCAATACTTCCGAAGTTACCCTGTCCATCAACCATTGGATATCTGAGACTACAGTCTTGAGCCATCCTAACCATTGTGTCATAGACAGAAGAATCACCGTGTGGATGATATTTACCTAGTACTTCCCCTACAATTCTTGCAGACTTTTTATACGGACGATTACTTGCTAAACCTAACTCAGTCATCCCATAAAGAACTCTTCTGTGGACAGGCTTCAAACCGTCTCTTACATCTGGTAATGCTCTAGAAACAATCACTGACATCGAGTAATCGATGTACGCAGTTTTCATTTCTTCTTCAATATTAATTGGTATAATCTTTTCGTTTTCCGAATTCATTTATATCAGTAGTTTTAAGTTGCTTGCAATCTATATTCTTATTGCTTCTATATTATACTATTGAGAGGTAAAATATTCACATTATTCCTACACTTTTGGGGATAAAAAACTATAAAAATTCAATTACATCAATGGCTTATTTTTAAAAACCTTTTTTTTCCATTAATATCATATTTCCAGTGGGTTAAAAAACCTTCGTCAGTTAACCATTTATTTAGGGCATCGGTATAAAATTCACTAGTTTCCATGAATGCTATTGTTTTAGTATTCCTAACTTGTTCGGCTATTTTTTTATAAAATAATAATGGATCATTATCATTTACAAAAAGAGCTAAGTGTGGTTCGTAATCTAAAACATTAATATGCATGTTTTTACTTTCTTCATGTGCTATATAAGGTGGATTACTTATAATGATGTCATAATTATTGATGGTGTCTTTCAGAATATTGAGTTTAAAAAAGGTTACATCAAGATTGTTATTTACGGCATTTTTAGTGGCTATTTCTATAGCTTTATCACTTATGTCACAGCCATCCACTATTGTATTCACTAATCTTTTTTTTAATGCAAGAGCTATACAGCCACTTCCTGTCCCAATATCAAGAATTTTCGTTTTTGATATTTTTTCTTCTAATACCCAATGAACTAACTCTTCTGTTTCCGGTCTTGGAATAAGGACATTTTCATCTACATATAATGGTACTGAATAGAAAATAGTTTCATTCGTAATGTATTGAACTGGCATACCATTTTTTAAATTTATTAAAACATCTCGATAGGTATCTATTAAAAGAGTCTCAAGACCAAGTATAACATCAGTTTTATTCTTTTTTTCAACCCAATTTAGAACGAAATAGAATATACTTTCAGCTTCTGCGTAATTATACATTTTCTTTAACTCATCGACGTACAATGCCTTAATCAAACCAAGTTTCATGAATATGCAATTTATATCTATCTTCTGGATATAAGAACTAATTTCTATTGTTAAATAGAATTTTAACTTTGAGGAGTGAATTCGGATGAAATATACATTCAAAGGTGCATTGAAATTGCTCAAAAAGGACAACTTTACGTTGCTCCTAATCCTATGGTCGGATGTTTATTTGTCAAAGACGGAATAATTGTTTCTGAGGGTTATCATAAAAAATTTGGGGATTCTCATGCTGAAGTAAATGCATATAAATCTTTACCTAGTGATATTGACCCAATGAAATGTAATGTTTATGTTAACCTTGAGCCTTGTTCGCACCATGGTAAAACTCCTCCTTGTGTAGATTTATTGATCAAACTGAAGCCTAATCGTATCATTATTGGCTGTATGGATCCTAATCCCAAAGTTTCAGGAAATGGTATCAAAATGCTTAAAAAAGCAGGAATAGATGTTGTTGTTGGTGTGCTGGAGAATGAATGTAAGTCATTAAATAGACATTTCTTTAAAGCTCAGCAAAATCATTTACCTTATGTTACTTTGAAGTGGGCTCAAACCAATGATAAATTCATGGCACGCGAGAAAGGTAGTCACGAGAGCCAAAAAATTAGCGACATTAGAAATGATTCTTTTGTCCATCAGTTAAGAGCCACCCACCAAGCAATTTTAGTTGGAGCCAATACTGTAAATGTTGATGATCCTCTTTTGGATGTAAGGTATTCTGAGGGCAATGACCCTCTAAAAGTTATTTTATCTCCAAATTTATCTGTAAATCAAAAGAAAAAGGTGTTAAAACAAGGTCAATCAATTATTTACAATAAGTTGTCATCTGTAGAATTTGAACAATACAAATTGACAAAAATCAATCCATTTAGTTTGGAGAGTATATTGAGTGATTTACATAACCAAGGAATACATAGCGTTCTAGTTGAAGGTGGTATTCAAGTTATACAATCCTTTTTAGATAGTAACTTATGGGACGAAGCAATAATTTTAGAATCAAAGAAGACATGGGGTAATGGTCAAAAAGCACCCAGTTTAGATCAAATCCCAAAAATTATAAGACAATTGCACAACGATACATTATCATATTACAAAATATAAAATGGCAATTACCTACCTATTGTTAAGCATTTTATTTAGTACGTTTATTAACCTAGTTTTTAAATGGTTTTCAGTATTTAAAATTAATAAAATTCAAGCTATTCTTGTCAATTATTTAGTGTGCTTTGTAATTGGATTTTCACTATCAGGTGATTCCAACATTATAGGTACCATTAATTCTGAATGGTTCATGTATTGTCTTTTATTAGGTTGTCTTTTTGTTGCAATATTTTTTAGCATGGCAATGACAACTGAAAAGTATGGAGTGAGTGTAAATGCAGTAAGTGCAAAGATGTCTGTTCTTATTCCAGTACTATTTGCATATGTATATAATGCCGAAAAATTGTCTTTACAGTTTGTGTTGGGAATAATTCTATCGCTTTTTAGTATTTACTTAATTACCAAGAAAAATCAAGTTACTATTCCAAGAAAGTATGTCTATTTACCAATTATTGTTTTCCTTGGTAGTGGATTGATTGATACATCATTGAAGCTTTTAGAATTGAATTACAGTAAAATAGTTTCACTTAATACAATTTCGTATTCAATCTTTTTGAGTGCTTTTATCGCTGGGATGTTTTTTTATATAATTAAAAATCGATTTAATTTTAGTGATTGGTCTATTCGTAATATCACTGCAGGAATTTTATTGGGTGTGCCTAATTATTTTTCAATTTATTTTTTACTAGTCGCCATTAAGTCTTTTAGTCTCAAGAGTGCTTTTGTATTTGGTATAAATAATATCGGGATTGTTTTATTAAGTACTTTAATGTCGATTATCATTTTTCAAGAAAAATTATCGTCAATTAATAAAATTGGTATTGTGGTATCTATTTTATCAATCATTTTGATATCATATGCAAGCTGATAATTACTTAGGAATTAACGATGTATATTCTAGCGTTTACAGTAAAAACTCAAGTAAATTTTTAAGTTTTTTATTTCCTGTAATCAATCAAGAAGATTATGCTGAAAAAGTAAAGAGATATAAGGTTAAATATTCCGACGCAAGTCACGTTTGTTCTGCTTGTGTGATAAATGTTGATCGTACTTATCGACACTTTAATGATGATGGGGAGCCAAGTAATAGTGCGGGAAGACCAATATTAAATGCTATTTTATCATCGGGTTTGTCTTTTGTGGGTTGCGTTGTGATTAGATATTATGGTGGTAAAAAATTAGGTGTTCCAGGTCTTATCGAATCTTATGGAGAAGCAGCCACAATTTCTATTGAAAAATCTGAATTAGTACAAAAATTACAAAAAGAGATAGTCATCTGTTCAATTGATTATGCGTTTGAGTATCATATTTACAATTTTCTATCCAATAATCATAATATTATTTTCGTTAGAAACGTAGATAATAAATTTGAATTATCTGTACCTCGTAGTATGGTTATGGATGTTAAGACGCAATTAAAAAAAATAAATACCTTAGTGGTCGAAGAGTAAACCTATGCTAAAAGAAAGAATCATTTTATTTATACTTTGCTTTGGTTTCTCAGTATTGTCGTCTTTTGTCTTTAGTCAATCATTTCTACAAAAATCAATAGTTGGTGAGATTATTGATAAGGTAACCAACATACCAGAAAGTTCATTTTTGGTAGAATCACATCGAATACCTAGTCCACATGCTGTTCATTATACTTACGATCAATACGTAAAAGGTACAAGAATTTTATATTCAGGATTAAAAATTCATGTAAGAGCAGATGAAAGTGTATCAGTAACAAATTATTTAGTTGATGACGATTCATATATACCAACTGATTTTTCTGATCAAGCTATTTTTATTGATGGTCATATTGTTGAAGTAAGACCAATTCAATCACATGTTGGAGGTTTTCCTGTCATTAGATATTATGATTCATTCAATCAGTTAATATTTGAAAAAGACCTCATCAAATATGTGAAGAAAGATACGAGTATTTATGTAAAGGTTTTTTCTATTAATCCAATTAATTCAGCTAATGTCAGTTATGGAGGTAATTTTTCAGATAACAATGATTTATCAAATTCATCACTTGAAAATGAAATGTCATGGTATAAAGTCCCAGCTAAATTTGATTTAGATACCTTTCTACTAGAATCTGAGTTTTTATATTTTGATGATTTAAGTGCCCCAGTTGACACCTTTTATTATGCAATTAATGATAGTATATCAGATAATCGTGAATCAGGGGTTTTTGAGTATTTAAATGTATATAAGCATATAAATACTATTGGTGAGTATGTAAATTCACTAGGGTATGACGTAATAACAGATACCTTGGTCGTAGATGTTCATGCATTGGGTGGTCAGGACAATTCGGGTTATACACCCTCTGAACATTCTCTTCAATTTGGTGAAGGTGGAATAGATGATGCTGAAGATGGTGAGGTTGTGGTGCATGAGTTTGTTCATTCATTAAGTGAACTAGCATCACCCAATAATACGGTTGGTACTGAAAGACAAGCCATGGAGGAAGGCTCTTGTGATTATTTTTCTAAAGCATATAGCCGAACCTACAATGACAATACACCAAATAAAATATTTACTTGGGACGGAAATCAAACATGGGGTGGTTACCCTATCAATTCAAATAGGTTGTACCCTATTGATCTTGTCGATTCCAAGGATGGAGATCGTGATATATGGTCTAGTGCCCTGATGTGTGTTCATGACAAAATTGGAAGACTACCCACAGATAGCATTTTATTAGAACATTTTTTTTATCAAGCTCCTAATACTACGATGGATCAGATGGCCCGAGTTATATTAAGCATTGATAGTGCTGATTTTGATATGAGATATCATTCATCAATTTTTGATTGTTTTGTAGATGCTGGCTTTGTTATTAAAAATAAAGACACTAATCAAACAAGCTCATTTGACCTTAGAGTATTAAATCAACAAGGATTTATTCATGGAGAAACTCCTCTTGAAATAAGGTTGCCTGAAAGTTCCTCCTTTAAAATATTCGACATACTTGGAAAACAAATAACTGATAAAAGAAAAGGAAGAGTAATTATTCAGCCGTCAGAGTTAAATCACGGAATGTATGTGATTAGAATATCCATTGATTCAGAGTTAATTGCTATAAAAATTTTACGTTAAAAATGGTATTTACGATTATTCATGAATAGCCCTATTTTTATATATTGTCCATTACCAACTGAAAGACATCATTATGTGTTTAATCTTATTTTTAAAGATATATTAGGAATTGATTACAATTACTCTAATGATTTATCCTCTTCGCATATCAACTATTCTAACCAAAATAGTTCACAAATAAATATTACACCTCATGGTCTATTGGGCGAGTCAATTATAAGGTATAATATATTGAATGAAGTAAATTTTGAACGATGGAAAGACACTTCTATTTTTTTTAAAACTAATACTGAAAATATACCATTTGACATATTCTCTGCCACTTTTTTTTTAGTTAGTAGATATGAAGAATACCTAGATTTTAAACCAGATAATCACAATCGTTTCCCAGCTACAGAAAGTGTTTTATATAAGAATGGACTTCTTGAAATCCCACTAGTAAATCAATGGGTTAAACTATTAAAGTCCGAGTTGCAGGCTTTTTATAATCTTTCATTTCCAATCCAAAAATTCAGTTTTAGAAGCACTATTGACATAGATCAGGCATGGAAATTTAAAAACAAGGGTTTTGTTCGCAATGCTTTGGGTATGTTTCGTGACCTAGTCAATTTAAATATACCTGAATTGGTTGAGCGTTACCAAGTTTTATCAGGAAAACAACCTGATCCTTATCACAATTTCGAATGGCAAAATAGCATACATGATAGATATAATGTAGATGTGACCTACTTTATCCTTTTTGGCAATTATGGCAAGTATGATAAAAATATTTCTGTCAATAATGGACATTTTATTAGATTGATAAAATATCTTTTCTCAAATCCAAGAAATAAAATTGGAATACATCCCTCCTATGCTAGCAATGATGATAAATCTGCTTTAAAAAATGAATACGAATCGCTTTGTGATATAGTTAATAATGATTTAGAAATTAGCAGACAACATTTTTTGATTCATTCAATGTTCAAAACCTACCAAAATCTTATAGGCTTAGGTATCAATGAAGACCATACAATGGGATATTCAACACACATGGGGTTTAGAGCAGGAATAGCCTCTTCGTTCTTTTGGTTTAATTTAGATAATAATAAATCAACTAACCTCAAATTAGTACCCTTTTGCGTAATGGACATAACTCCAATGTTTTACAGGAAGGAGACACCTAATCAAGCAATTGTGTCTATAAATAAGATGATTCAATCTGTAAGTGATGTGGGTGGACTATTTGTAAGTCTATGGCATAACGACAGCCTAAGTGAAACTGATCGATGGTTAGGTTGGCGTAAGGTATACGCTAATATGTTAAAGCAACTAGATGATGTAAACTCGGGAAAGTTTAATTCTTATGAATGACTTTTGAGAAGTCAGATAGTCCTTCTATTTTAATAATATAAACACCTTTATTGATATTGGATGTATTTATAGATTCGCCTGAAAAAACTTGCTTTGAAAACACTTTATTTCCAAGTATATCATACATTACGATAGTCTTATATGAATCATTTGAAAAATCAATAATCATGTGATCATTGATTGGATTTGGGTTTACTTGAATGTTAAAGTTGTTGATATTTTTGATATTTGACAGGGTTGCAATTTCGAGAGTAACCGTATCTGCATTCTCTGGATATTTTGTTGAACTAACTGCAACTGTAACTAATCCATCACCTGCAACCTCAAATAGAGCCCAGCCAATTTTAAATTCTTCTTTGTCACCCAAAGCTAGTATGAATGGATGAGTTCTTTCTAATGGAGGGTCAGCAATACATTCGCCATCTGTACAAACCTGCAACTCCCAATCTGATGGTTGATTTAATGATATAACATTCCAATTAAACAAGGTATCATCAGCATTGGCAGCATTATTAGTTAAATATGCTTTGATACTGTAGTCGAAGCCTGTACGGTCAACAGAATTGTCACTAAATGAATCATTATCAAAAACTATTTGAGCACTAGATGATAATGATATAATGGATAATAATAAGAATGTGAGTAATTGATTAATATTCATGTGATTACAATAGCAATAATGTTAATACAAATTTACATTTTACTGAGACACTTAACCTATTGCTTTGCAATATATTCGTAAAAAAAAAAGGTACATTACAAGTAATGTACCTTTGATTAGATTAATATTTTATTGATTACGGAATAACTCTTTCCGCCTTAGAAATGTTAACAAATTTGTAATTTGAAGCATTGCCATCAAAAATGATTGCAAATACATCTAGATTATCGAGGACAGGCTCAACATTCACATCATTGTAATTGCCACCCATTCTTGGTGCTTTATCATAATCCATATATTTAAGATCATATTCAACAGTACCCTCTAAAGCTTCACCTGCAGATAGACCATTAATATCCTCTTCTCCATAAACACCGGTTAATGAACCAATTAATAAAGGTGAGTGAATAACAGGGAGTGATTCAGGATCAGCACCATCTTCATGACGGCCCCATTGTTGAGAATTTTGATCATTTTCAACCACATAAAAAGCAACACGATGTCTTCCTTCCAGTCCTTGAAATGACTGTAACTTATACTTAAGGGTAAGTTTTTTTCCTTCCAGCATATATTTTGCACCTACATTAGCTTTACATGGTGAATTTCTGTAGATTGATGCTTGTTCACCAGAATGAGTAATATAATCTCCATAAGTTGTGAAATTTGAACCTCTCATTAATTCAGAATTGACTCCAAAAGACGGCCATGATCTATATCCTGCTTCAGCAGTTCCTGCTTCTACAGCAAGATTCCAAGCATTTGTTTCAAAGGCAGTTGCTTCTTCAGTTACTGCAATAGATGCATAGCTTCCATCTGGATGCATTTTAATAAAATATCCATTATCGCCCAAATTGGTGATAATTTCTCTAGATACTTGAGCCCCTGGATTTAAGCATGGGCCGCAATAAGTAGCACTGAAGTTAAATGCCAAAGATGAATTCAGTTCTGCAACTTCACCAACGGCCAAAGGGTCTAATGGTGCTGGAGCTTCTCCAGAATCGTCCTTACATGCCGAAATAGCAAGAACAGAAACCAATAACGTAAATAAAATTTTTTTCATTTGCTTAAGATTGTTTTTGTTTGATTTTAATAATAAACTCTCCAAAAATAAGTATATAAACTTTAATATTAAAGTTATAACTATTAATAATTTGTCAATCTTTTGTCATTAAAGTTTTATGAAATTCTTATACTCACCTATTCGCCACCCTGTTAGATTTTCTATAAAATATAGGAGTTTCAATTTGACACTAAATGACTTAACTCGTGGATCTTTGTCAAATTTCCAATTCATGCTTGCTATTCGATTATGCATTACTTTTGGATGGGTTTCATGGAACGGTTTAATGGAATCTATTTGTGAATAGTCAAAGTCTTTATCGGCATCAAATTTTTTTGATATGTATTCATCAGAATGCCATAATTTATTAGCTTCTACCAGTTTAGCCATTTGATATTTTGGGTGTCTTACCCAACCGTAATGATATATCTGTGCATTGATTTTTTTTACTTTCAGTTTTTTGTTGTTTTTACGAAATCCTTGAGCATCTCGATAGCTCCTTATTTTTTTGTCATTCTTAATAATGCGAATTTCTTGTCTGTACCACGTCCTACTATCACCCAAGTAATCATAGCTTCCATAAAAATGTATATAGTCAAATAAGAGCCCCTCCACCCTATCATTATTTACATATTTTTTCATCTTCGACTGAATTTCAGAGTAGTACTTTTCATGTACACATTCATCTCCTTGTATGTAGAAACACCAATCGGAATCTTCAGATATTTCATCAAATGCTTTATTTGTTTCAATGGCTAAGACCTTGCCGCCTTCTCGAAGATTATCATCCCATGTTGTATCTATTATCTTGATTTTATCTCCTAATGATTCAATCGTTTTTCTGGTATCATCTTCACCCTTACCAACAGCAACAATCATTTCATCTACCAGAGGTAGTATGGATGTGATAGCTTCACAGATTGGGTAATCTAATTTGATTGCATTCCTTATAAAGGTAAAACCAGATACTTTCATTGTAGCAAATGTATTCTCAAAAGTTGTTTCTAGAAGATGATCACTAAATTCATAGTTATATTTTATATAAATTGATGTTTTTATGATCAGAATATTTAACATTGATTAATTTCGTCCTCATGAATGTTAGAGAACTGGAACCTATTAGTGTATGGAATCATTTTGCAGACTTAAATGCTGTACCAAGACCAAGTAAAAAAGAAGAAAAAGTAATTGCTTTTATTCAGGGTTTTGGTAAAAAGTTAAATCTGGAAACATACACGGATTCTGTTGGGAATGTCATTATTAAAAAGCCAGCCACAGACGGGATGGAAAAAAGACAAACTGTTATTCTGCAGAGTCACTTAGATATGGTACACCAAAAAAATGCTGATACACTATTTGATTTTGATACTCAAGGTATTGAAATGGTAATAGAAGATGATTGGGTAAAAGCAAATGGTACAACATTGGGAGCGGATAATGGTATGGGTGTTGCTGCAATTATGGCTATTTTATCGTCTACAGACATACCTCACCCATCTATAGAGGCACTATTTACGATTGATGAAGAAACTGGAATGACAGGTGCTATGGAATTAGAAAAAGGTATTTTGAATGGAACTATCCTGTTAAATCTTGATACAGAAGACGATGATGAGTTTAGCATTGGATGTGCAGGTGGGATAGATACAAATACATCCTATGATTATGCTACAATGCCTGTTCAAGAACATTCTTTAACATATAAAATCATTGTTAACGGTTTAAATGGAGGTCACTCTGGAGTTCAAATTAATGAAGAGCTAGGAAATGCCAATAAAATAATGAATCGACTTTTGTACGATTGTAAAAAATTTAACCTTCAGATCATAGATGTAAATGGTGGTAGTCTTAGAAATGCTATTCCGCGTGAGAGTTTTGCAACAATATCAGCTCATCCAGATTATCTAAAGGTTTTTAATGCTCGAGTTTCAGAAATCAAGGAGGAATATTTGGTACAAGATAATAATTTATCAATATCCATAGAAGCTATAGATTCACAAAATAAAGGCATGAGCATTGAAGATACAGTTAAGATAACTACTGCTATTCATGCATGCCATAACGGTGTATTTAGATATAGTAGAGCTATTGAAGGTTTGGTTGAAACTTCTTCTTCTCTTGCTAGGGTAATTATAAAAGATGGGAAATTTATAACTCAAAGTTTACAAAGGAGCTCATCTGAATCGGGTAAATATGATGTTGCAAATACAGTAGCAGCTCCATTCAGATTGATGGGATGTGAAATTCAGCATGGAGGTTCTTATCCAGGTTGGTCTCCAAACCCTGATTCAAAAATATTGGATGTATTAGTTAATAAATATGAAGAGTTATATAAAGAATCTCCAAAAGTAATGGCAATTCATGCTGGATTAGAATGTGGACTCTTAGGAGAGCGTTACCCTGGTTTAGACATGATTAGTTTTGGCCCAACAATTAAAGGTGCTCATAGTCCTGATGAACGTTGTAGTATATCATCAACGGCTAAATTTTGGAATTTCCTAAAAGCTATACTGGCAAACACCCCACATAAATAATTAATGATGGAATTATTAACAGTAGAAAATCTAGGGACATTTGTCATGCTAATTGTCCTTCAATTGGTTCTAGGATTTGATAATTTATTGTATATCTCTATTGAGAGTAAACGAGCTCCTAAAGATCAACAAAGTTTTGTAAGGAAGTTTGGAATAGGTCTAGCTATTTTTTTAAGAATTGGTTTACTATTTATACTTGTAAATTTAATTAAGTGGGCTGATGTAGAACTATTTTCAATTCAATTTAAGGAAGTATTTCAGGGTCATTTTAACTTGCATGGTATGATAGTTTTATTTGGCGGTGTATTCATTGTATACACTGCTTTAAAAGAAATATGGCATATGATTGGATCTGATATCATAATTACAGAGGTTGATAATAAACCCAAGTCAGCTGGGGCAGTAATTTTATGGATAGTAGTTATGAACCTTGTATTTTCTTTTGATTCGATTTTAAGTGCTATGGCCTTAACTGATGTTTTTGTTATCATGGCTACAGCTATTGTAATTGGTGGGATCCTTATGATATGGTTAGCTGATAGAGTTTCTAAATTTTTGGAAGAAAATAAGCTATATGAAGTTCTAGGTTTGTTTATATTATTTATTGTTGGTATAATGCTATTGACTGAGGGGGGTGAACTTTCAGAACTGGTCATTATGGGTAATCCAATTGAAAAAATGAGTAAAACTACCTTCTATTTTATCATTACAATTTTAGTATTAATTGATTTGGTACAAGCTAGGTATCAAAAAAGGTTATTGTCAAAAAAAAATGTTTAGAATAATCGTCTTTACTTTTCTCTTCATACTCGTATTGCAATCTTGCAAAACAAATAAACTTAGCAATGGGGAGGATTCTTTTTTTGGGACTATTTCTTACGACATAAATTTGACAATGAACGTTGATACATTATATCAAAAAGATCGATCCAACTTCTATGGGAATCAAGTAGATTGGACCTATTTTAAAAATGGTGATATACAACAAAAATTCTACGGAAGTTCTTCGACTGGTTTGGATGTTATATTTTGGGATCTGAGTGAAAATCTAATTATTACTAAATACAACTCCTCAGATACATTGTTTGTTAACAATTCAAATTCAAAGTTTTCAAATATTACTAAAAAGCTAATTTCTCCTACCCTTTCAATGAAAACACTGAAACTTTTGATGAAAGTGCCAGCTACTCCAACTAAAGTAAGCTATTATTACACTTATTCGTGTGATTTTAAAGAAGCATTTAGAATTAATCCATTAACCTATAATGGTTTTAATTATGACAACTTTTATGAAATTTTTTCATCAACAAACGGTTGCATACCTTTAAAATACCAGTTTGACTATTTCACATATCAGGTTAACTTCAATTCAAATAATGTCAATAATTTGGTCGTTAAGTATAATGATAAATTGCACAGGAAAAATCCAAGAGTTTTCCTTGAGTGATTTTTAATGTTCTAACTCATTAAAATTTTTACCATCACTAATAACACATCCTGACAATATCATGTCAAACATCTCTTGTTCACGTGATTTAATATACTTTTTTGAAGTAGACTTTTGAGTTTTATTCACTTTATCAATCAAAATCAAGTAAATATCTTCTTCAGCACATTTAAAAAAGTAGGAAGTATTTCCTTCTATCTTATCAAGGTATTTTGTACTTCTTAAAATACTCTCCCAAACAACGTCACTGAATTGATTAATAATTTTATCAGCAGTTAATGGTTCATTTTCTTTAATTAAAACCCAATCAGCTGCAGTAATTCCATTAACAACAAGAAAATCAATAAATTCTTTTTCCATCTTTTCTAGCTCCACTTTACTAATTCTCTCGTATTTCATGAATACAAAAATAATCTAGCTTTTATTTAACTGTAAGGATTTGAAATTAATTAAAAGATGAACACTTTGATAGTAGAAAACCCAGATTACTTTTGCACCCAATGATAATAGATAAGAACGCCGTAGTTGGTGTACATTACGAATTAGATGTAGAGGGTCAAAAAATCGATGCATCTGGAGATCAACCATTAGTATACCTTCATGGACATGGTATGATGATACCAGGTTTTGAAAAACAATTAGCTGGTCTAAAAGAAGGCGACAAATATGATTTTATAGTTTCTGCGTCCGAAGGATATGGGGATTATAATGAAAATGCTGTTGTTGAGTTAGATAAACAAATATTTTTAGTTGATGGAACAATGAGTACTGAGGTTTTTGAAGGTGCACAATTACAATTAACTAATCAAGATGGACAGCCTATGTCTGGTGTGGTACAAAAAATTACTGAGGATAAGGTGACTATGGATTTTAACCACCAATTAGCAGGTAAGGAATTACACTTTTCAGGATCAATAGCATCATTGCGAGCGGCTTCAGAAGAAGAAATAAGTCATGGCCACGTTCATGGACCTGGTGGGCATAACCACTAGTCTCGTTTGAGCTTAATGAAAACCTGAACAACAATAACCTTTAATTGATCTGGTAATATTATACTTGATATACCACTCAATTCATATTCAGGTTTTATGATGTTTTTGTAGTGAGGTGAACTATTAACCCAAATTTCAATGATAGTCTCAGCTAAATCTTCATATGTAGAGTCTGAACTTGTTACTCTATGACCTTTATTATTGATGTAAAAGGATGGCTTAAAAATATATGATTGTGCAATATTTTCACCTGCCGCATATATAAATTTATCGGTGTAATTATCAATCCGATCAGTTACTGTTTTATTTTTTGTATTCTTTTGATAATGGGTTATTTTTCTTTGTTTTGATAAGTAATTAGCATGCTTTTGTGAAGCGTTTATGGCTACTTCACTTTTATCCAATTCACCAATATTAGAATTGGATCTAATACTATTAATTTTTTTGTGTATCAGTTGATTCAAATAGTCATAGTCGAAGTTTTTTATTGATATTAATTTATTTGATTGAGCAAACACAGTTGCTGATTTCAAAAAGATTATTAAAATGACAAACCACTTCATTTACTCAACTATATAAACTCATCATGTTGAACAAATATTATCAATCATCATTATTCATGATATTTTCAGAGAACTTCATATATCCCGCTCTTTTTAAAGCAGACTTTTTAAAGACATCTTTGAATATTTCTTCCGTCAACTCAACCCACTCACCTTTATGTAATTCTTTTAGTTTTGGATTTACCTTAAATTGTTCTTCTTTATTAGGTGTAGAAAATCTGTTCCAAGGACATACATCTTGACATATATCACAACCAAATACCCACCCTTCCATTTGGTCTTTGAATGAATTAGGAATTTGCTCTTTTAATTCTATGGTAAGGTAGGAAATACATTTATTACTATCTATCACCTTATTGTCAATGATTGCATCAGTTGGGCATGCATCTATACATGCTCTGCAAGAACCACAATGATCTGTTGTAGGTTTATCAGCAGTCAGCTCAAGATCAATTATAATTTCAGCAATAAAATAAAAACTACCTTTTTGTTTTGTAATAAGCATACTGTTTTTTCCAATCCAACCAAGTCCACTTTTAGCAGCCCAGGCTCGATCTAAGACAGGTGCTGAGTCTACAAACACTCTGCCTGACACTTGACCTATTCTGTTTTGAATAAGGTTCATAAATTCCTTTAATTTATCTTTAATTACAAAATGGTAGTCTTTACCATAGGCATATTTACTTATTTTAAGTTTTTGATCATCAAAATTCGTTTCAGGATAATAGTTGTAAAGCAGTGAAATAATTGATTTTGAGTCTGGGACTAACTTGGTTGGATCAACCCGCTTGTCGAAATGGTTTTCCATCCATTTCATTTTACCATGATAGCCTTTGTTTAGCCATTTATCGAGATGTTTAGCATCGTTAGTAAGTTCTTCAGCCTTACTGATTCCGCAAAAATCAAATCCACATTGTTTTGCTAAATCATGAATTATCTGAGTGTTTTTTAGTGTAATAGGATTAGTCAAAATAATCGGGGATTATCATGAGGTTTGTCTCTATTCAAATGTTGATAAGCAAGTTCTGTTGCCTCTCTCCCTCTAGCGGTTCTTTGTAAAAAGCCTTCTTTTATCAAAAAAGGTTCATAAACCTCTTCGATAGTTCCAGCTTCTTCGCTTACAGCAGTAGCGATTGTATTAATTCCAACAGGACCACCCTTGAATTTATCAATGATGGCAGATAGAATCCGATTATCCATTTCATCTAAACCTCTTGAATCAACATTTAAAGCATCTAACGCTATTTTAGCTATGTGGTGAGAAATAGTCCCATCACCTTTAATCTGAGCAAAGTCTCGAGTCCTCCTGAGCAGTGCATTAGCTATTCTGGGTGTTCCTCTACTTCTACCAGCTATTTCAATAGCAGCTTTATGATCTATAACAGATTTCAAAATTGAAGACGATCTTTCTATAATGTTTCCAAGTAGTGGTGTATCATAATACTCTAACCTACAAGTAATTCCGAATCGAGCTCTAAGTGGAGAGGTTAACAATCCACTTCTTGTTGTAGCACCAATAAGAGTAAAAGGACTAATATTTATTTGGACAGTTCGAGCATTTGGACCTGTATCTAGAAGTATGTCTATTTTGTAGTCCTCCATAGCAGAGTATAGATATTCTTCAATTACAGGACTAAGACGATGTATTTCATCGATGAAAAGAACGTCACCCTCTTCTAAATTAGTTAAAAGACCAGCTAAATCACCAGGTTTTTCCAAAACTGGACCACTAGTTACTTTTATACTGCTATTTAATTCATTGGCTATGATGTTTGCTAAAGTAGTTTTACCTAAACCCGGTGGGCCATGAAGTAATACATGATCCAAGGCCTCTTCTCTTTGATTAGCAGCTTCAACAAAAATCTTTAAATTATCAAGAATTCTATCCTGACCTGAAAAATCATCAAATGAGATGGGTCTTAAGACTTTTTCGATTTCTATATCGTTATCAGAAAAACCTTGGTTTGTTCCATCTAATAAACTATCACTCACAAGGCGAATGTAAAGATAGATTCGTAGATTTAAACAACGTTTTTTATAAACATTTCATCTAACTATAATATTTATGTACACAACTAGTTGTTTTCTTTGTAATAGAAACATGTCAAAGAAATTTATAAAATTATTATTTTCCATTCTTATACCATTAGTATCTCAGTCTAAAGTAAGAATGACTGATATCGTATTCAATCAAAGATTTCATGATTTTGGTATTATTTACGAAGAAGATGGAATTGTTACTGCTAAGTATGATTTTACTAACTATGCAAATAGCCCTTTCATCATAAGTAATATTGATGCCGCATGTGGATGTACTAATCCTAGATCATCAAAAGATACGTTTATGCCTGGTGAAAGTGGTCAAATTCTCGCAGAATTCAACCCTAAAGGAATGGTTGGTAAGACAAAAAA
>Ga0228609_1000394_pt1 | contig 21907 bp, 18 predicted proteins | sample 10DmetaG_FD_190068 | JGI IMG/M metagenome (GOLD analysis project Ga0228609, IMG submission 190068) | Seawater microbial communities from Monterey Bay, California, United States - 10D | ecosystem: Environmental > Aquatic > Marine > Coastal | place: USA: California | collected 2016-11-10 | reverse complement strand
TAACTCATATTCTTTCCATCCAATCAAAGCTTTGTCAATCATGACCTCATGAATTGGAGAGATTTCCAATCCACGTGTTAGTAATTCATCAAAGTCTTTTTCATCATATACAATAGATGCACCGTCACCCCCAAGGGTAAATGAGGCTCTTATCACTAAAGGAAAGCCAAATTCTTGTGCAATTTCTTTTCCCTTTAAAAAAGAATTGGCGGTGGCTTGAGGCGCCATTGGAATTCCAATTTTGAGCATCAATTCACGAAACTTCTCACGGTCCTCTGTAATGTTAATCGCATCAATATCTACTCCTATAATATCAACATTAAAGTCTTTCCAAATTCCTTTTTCATCAGCTTCAATACACAAATTAAGTGCAGTTTGCCCTCCCATTGTGGGCAAAACAGCATCTATATTATGCTTCTTTAAAATTTCGATAATTGACTTGGTCGTAAGGGGCTTTAAATACACATGATCTGCCATGGTAGGGTCTGTCATGATCGTAGCAGGATTGGAATTAATCAAAATAGTTTCGATTCCATCTTCCCTTAGTGATCGAAGTGCTTGGGATCCAGAATAATCAAATTCACAGGCCTGACCAATAATTATGGGTCCAGATCCAATAACTAAAATACTTTTGATTGAGTTTACTTTTGGCATAGCGATAAATATAGATTTTCAATATAAAAAAAAGGTGCTACTTTAAAAAAAGTAACACCTTTAAAATGATTGTTGTACAACATTATTTTTTGTGACGTGGTTCCGATGAAACAGATATTTTTCTTCTACCTTTCGCTCTTCTAGCCGCTAAAACCTTTCGGCCATTGGCTGAGGCCATGCGTTCGCGGAAACCATGTTTGTTTCTTCTTTTTCTCTTAGAGGGTTGAAATGTTCTTTTCATAATAATTATCTCAGGATGCTTTTTTCCTTAAAAGTCGGGCAAATATACAATAAGTTTTTTGTCTTTCAAACAGCATTTTAAAGATTTCAAGGATGATTTTTTTTACCTTTGAAAAAATTCAAAATCATGTTTCCAAAAGTTATTAAAATTATTCTTGCCGTCTTAACCCTATGTTATGGAGTGTATCAAATTGTAGATGACTATGTTGGCAATGGGATCATGCTTATTTTATTGGCGGCTATGTTTATATTGTTATACTTCAAAAATGAACTTATCTTCCTTTCATTCCTTCGATTAAGAAAACAAGATTTCGAAGGAACGGAAAAATGGTTGCTACGAATACCCAATGTAGAAAGAAATTTAGTTCGAAAACAACAGGGGTATTACAACTACTTGATGGGAATCATTCAATCTCAAAAAAATCTAACTCAAGCTGAAAAATACTTTAAAGCAGCGCTCAAACTTGGACTGTCAATGAATCATGATTTAGCCATGGCAAAAATGAGTCTTGCTGGAATCTATTTACAAAAAAGAAGAAAAAGAGAAGCACAACAATTACTTTCAGAAGCAAAAAAACTTGATAAACATGGAATGCTCACCGGTCAAATGAAGATGATGCAGCAACAAATGAAAAAAATTTAGTAATATCCTTCCTCTGGAATTGCGATTTCGTAATATTTCCTTGATTTATTATTTAAATGATTTTCAATCAACCAGGGATTGTGAATTTTTAAAATCTTGTAATTTATCTGCTTTTCTCTGGCAAATTCAGCAAGATTGGTAATTGCAGTGTCTAATCCTATTTTGTGTACTGGAATGGAATGGTATAAATCTTCTGCATTAAAAATAAAGCCATAGCGCTGGGGATTAGACATAATTTCTTTTACCGCCAATATTCGAAACACATACCTACTCGTTTCAGAATTTAGTAATAAGTCGTAATAATTATCAACCAATTGTTTATCCAATAAACGATTCGTTCCATACATCCCACGATTGTAAGAAGCCGCAGCTAAAGTCCACGAACCAAACCGATTCTTTGCTTTTTTTAAGTATTGACAGGCTGCACGAGTAGATTTTTCGATATGATAGCGTTCATCAACATTTGAATTTACCTCAAGACCATATTCCTTGGCCGTAGCTGGCATCAACTGCCAAAATCCTTTTGCTCCTTTAGGAGACCTTGCATTTTCCAGGGCACTTTCTATTACAGATAAATATTTAAAATCAGAAGGGACTCCTTCTTCTTCAAGAATTTTTTCAATCAAAGGAAAATGTTTGTTTGCCCGTTTTAATAAAAGCATCATATTGGATTGCCAATAAGTATTAACTAATAATTCCTTATCTAAACGCTCTCGAATGTCAGGTGCATCAAGGGGGGTGATTTCTCCAGCAAAATCTAAAGCTTCTGGAAGTTGTAGTGCATATACTTTATAGGACTCGCCTTCTTTGTCTACTTTAAACGCAGTCAATAAATCTGGGGTTATTCCACTTGCACTAATAAGCAGCACCAAAAAAGTAAGAGAGCTTAATAATAAGTTTTTAGGCTTCATAAAAATGGATTTTATTTGAATATTCGAATTTAATCAATTTTTGAGTATGATATCTGGGAGTTCCGAATTAAACCATTGAGCTTGTGTCATAATAGCGGCATGACCTCCCTTTATTTTGATAAAAGGATCCGATAAATACTTGATTGGAAAAACAGTATCTTTTTCTCCGTGAATATGAACCACTGACTTATCACACTCAACTTGATTCCAATTCACTAAAGCATTAATTGACCAATTGAGGTAATCAGGGTCTCGCTCAGATAAATATTTTTGATACAATTCTAATCGTTTTTTTATTCCTTTTCCAAAAGCAAAAAGTACTAATGCATCTAAATTGTTAATCCATTGAGTCGGTAAAAGTTTATGCGCATTGGTTGATCTAGCCATTTTCATGGGCAATGGCAATTCCTCTTTATTTTTAACGCTTGATACAATAATTACCTTTTGTACTTTAATGTGTTTTGCCATTTCTTGTACCAAAACACCACCAAAAGAAACTCCAATCAATACCGGATTGGCTGCAGTAACTCGTTCACACATTCTTATTGCATATGAACTTAACATCTCGTCCTCAAGGGGTGGAAACCAACTCAAAAGATGAATCTTGAAGGGTTTTGGCAAATTAATAAACTCAAAAATTTTTGGACTTGCTGCCATCCCGGGCATACAATAAACATCTATCTCATTCATTTTGATTCATATTATAGGAGCGGTAAGGTTAAATTTTAGTACTTTTGTTGTCCGCTTAAATTATTATAGCAATTACAAAATTATCATATTACACTAGATATTAACTAATTCTTTCGATTATGAGTGATTTAACTTTAATAAACAATGAATTTCTTAGACAATTTGAAGTCAATGTTGAACAAACTCTAGCCCGAATAGAGTACTCAGAACAAGAAAGAAAAATATTCCTCACCAAGTTATCCATTCCCGAAGAGATTCAAAATAAAGAGTTTGAAGAAGCCTTTATTGTAAAAGTGCTTGAGTTCATAGAAGATAAAAACTTACGCGTTGTTCCCACCTCTCCCAAAATTGCAAGTTTTGTACGTCGTAACAGACGATACAAGCAATTACTTCCTGTCGGAATTAAGCTTTAATTTTAAACCTTACATACCCTTCAGAGTCAATAGATTCCAAAACAACTTCTTGAAGTGAATTTACTAATTCAGGATTCCAAGGGGTTCTTACTTTGACGTAGTTTTCAGTAAAACCAGTACAATATCCTTTTTTGTTCTCTCCTTCAAACAAAACAGTATAGCTTTTACCTAATTGGGATTCATAAAAAGCTCTTCTTTTTTTTACAGAAAGAGCTCTCAACATTTTACTTCGCTTGTTTCGAACTGCTTGTGGAATAACTTCTTCAATCGTTAGTGCTTCTGTGTTGGGTCGTTCCGAATACGTAAAAACATGCAAATAAGAAATATCTAAATCGACTAAAAAACGATAAGAGGTTAAAAAATCCTCCTCCGTTTCACCGGGATACCCCACAATGACATCCACCCCTACACAAGCATGGGGCATCAATTCTTTTATTGCTGCAATGCGTTGAGTGTACAAAGGAGTTAAATAACGTCTTCGCATACTTTTAAGAATCCGATCGCTCCCACTCTGAAGAGGAATATGAAAATGGGGTACAAATCGCTTACTTTTGGCTACAAACGAAATAATATCGTCATTCAAAAGATTGGGTTCAATGGAAGAAATTCGTATCCGATTAATAGGATCTTCAAGATCTAAAGCTTGAATCAATTCTAAAAAAGTATGCTCATGCTTTTTATTTCCATACTCTCCTTTTCCATAATCTCCAATATTCACTCCTGTCAATACAATTTCTTTAAGTCCTAAGGCACCAATTTTACGTGCATTAGAAATCACATTATCTAAAGTATCACTTCTTGAAACTCCCCTAGCTTGAGGAATCGTACAATAAGTACATTTATAGTCACAACCATCTTGCACCTTCAAAAAAGCACGGGTTCTATCACTTGTTGAGTAACTACTTTTATAGAAATTTACAGCGTCTATCTCACAAGAGTGAATCTCAGTTTGCTCTTTTTTTGAAAGATCGTTGACATACTCTATCAAATTAAACTTTTCTGTAGCTCCTAGAACTAAATCAACTCCGTCCAACTTCGAAATCGCCTCAGGTTGAAGCTGCGCATAACATCCAATTGCAGCGATAAATCCTTTTGGATTCAGTTGCAAAGCTTTTTGAACCAGTCCCTTCAATCGCTTATCAGCGTTTTCAGTTACAGAACAAGTATTAATAACATATACCTCTGCAGGGCTATCAAAATCGACGCGTTTGTACTTCTCATGGTCAAAATCTCTTGCAATTGTGGCTGTCTCAGAAAAATTCAACTTACAACCCAAAGTATGAAAAGCAACACGAGGAAGTGAATCTTCTACTTTTATATCTGATGTAAGAATGTTTTCCATGAAAATTATTAGCTGTAATTTTGCTGCAAATATACCAACAAATTATTCATGCAAAAAAAGCAGTTCATTGTTCTTTTTCTTTGCCTAGCTGCATTGATTTGTAGTTGTAGCCCGAGCAGTAAAATAAATGAAAACACTATTTTTCGTTATAATGAATATAGAAATATAACTTCCCTTGACCCTGCTTTTGCGCGAAATCCTCAAAACATTTGGCCCATCAACCAATTGTTTAATGGACTGGTTCAGCTTGACAAAAATTTAAGTGTTCAACCTGAAATCGCCTCTACATGGAACGTTAGCTCCGATGGTTTACTCTATACTTTTTTTTTAAAAAAAGATGTTTATTTTCACACTTCTCCCCTATTCGGAGAAAAACAAACACGAACAGTCGTTGCCTCAGATTTTGTTTACAGCTTTGATCGTCTAAAAGACCCCAAAGTCGCCTCTCCTGGCGGATGGGTTTTACAACAAGTAGAATCGTATAGTGCAATCGATGAACACACTTTTTCAATTCAATTAAAAAAACCGTTTCCTGCTTTTTTGGGACTGCTATCTATGCGCTATTGTGCCGTGGTTCCCCATGAAGTTGTCTCGCATTTTGGTTCAAGGTTTAGAAGTAATCCCATTGGGACGGGTCCTTTTTATTTTAAACGTTGGGATGAAAATGTAAAACTCGTTTTAAGAAAAAATAACAACTATTTTGAACTCGACGAAAATGGTCAAAAGCTTCCTTATTTGGAAGCTGTCGCCATTCAGTTCATTCCAGATATTCAAAGTGAATTCATGCTTTTTCTTCAAGGGAAACTCGATTTCATCAACTCATTAGACGCCTCTTATAAAGACGAATTACTCACCCCAACAGGTGCATTACAATCGAAATACAAAGAGCGTATAAACATGTTAAAAGGGCCTTACCTCAACACAGAATATATAGGTTTTTATCTTGACGCTGACAATCCAGCGATACAATCCGAAGAAATAAGAGAAGCAATGAACTTAGGGTTTGACCGTAAATTGATGATTGCCTATTTAAGGAATAATATTGGCTACCCAGCCAATCAGGGCTTCATTCCCAAAGGGCTGAAAGGAACGAGTTCAAAACCATATCCTTATGATGTAGAAAGAGCCCGCGTTTTGGTCAAAAAGTATCGAGTAGAAAGTGGCGTAAAACCTACTTTAACTATTGCAACTGATGCTAATTACTTAGACCTTTGCGAATATTTACAAAGAGAATTACAGAAAATAGGGATTGATCTAAAGATAGAGGTGATGCCTACAGCCAGCTTACGTCAGGCCAAATCCTCGGGAAAATTAGAGTTATTTAGAGCCAGTTGGATTGCAGATTATCCTGATGCAGAAAATTACCTTTCTTTATTTTACAGTAAAAACTTCTCCCCTAACGGGCCTAACTACACTCACTATGAAAATTCAAAATTTGACCTGCTGTATGAAGAAGCTTTAAGCACCTTGGTAGACGCTCAAAGACAAAAAAGATACCGTCAAATGGATTCTCTAGTAAACTCAGAGCACCCCATTATCCCCCTGTATTATGACCAAGTCATCCGTTTTGTACAAAAAAATGTAGAAGGAATGGAAATCAATCCTATCAATTTACTGGTATTAAAAACTATTTCGAAAAAATAGGACATAAAAAAAGCCGTTTTAAAACGGCTTTTATATAGTTTGTCTAAAGGCTACTCTTCTTTTTTGAATTTTGCGTATTTGGTTTTTAACTTGTCAATTCGGCCCGCGGTATCTACCAATTTAGATTTGCCGGTATAGAAAGGATGGGAAGTTCTAGAAATTTCTAGTTTGATAAGTGGGTATTCAACACCATCTACATCAATCGTCTCCTTCGCGTTAACTGTTGATTTTGTAATAAACACATCGTCATTAGACATATCTTTGAATGCCACTAAACGATAATTATCAGGATGAATTTCTGCTTTCATAATTTTTTAATCGAGTGCAAATTTAATTTTATTTTTTAAAATCCACTCTAACTCTCTCATTTTTTTTTAATTTGCTGCAAACAAAATTAACCCTTAAACATCATTATGGAAAATCAACAAGCATCACTTAAATCAACAATGATCACTTATGGCCTCATTCTTGGGGGTGTTTCTGTAATTTTTCAGCTCATGCTTTTCTTCCTAGACATGCACTATCAGCAACCCCCTGCAGTGGGAATTGTATCTATTGTTATTATAATCGGTATTTTAGTGTTTGCTTTTATTCAATATAAAAAGCAAAATGAAGGATTTCTTTCTTTATCTGAAGCCTTAAAAATTGGCTTAGGAATTTCTTTGATATCGGCAATTGTCGGAATAGTATATTCCATGGTACTTACAGAAGTAATAGACCCTTCAACAATGCAAAAATCATTAGATTTTCAATTTGAAACCATGCGAGCGGAAAATCCAGAAATGACTCAAGATCAAATTAATATGGCACGGGATATGGCGGAAAAATTCTAAGGTCCATTTATCCGTTCTGCCTTTCAACTCATCGGTGCTCTTTTTATTGGTTTTATTATCTCTTTAATTGGTGGGCTAATCGTAAAGAAATCAAGACCAGAATAAGTCAAATTTCGTAGTTTTGCCATCTATGCAAAATGCAGTTGATATTTCGCTGGTTATCCCTTTACTCAATGAGGAGGAATCTTTAGTTCCTTTACATCAATGGATTTCTGATGTTTTCGCCAACTATAAACACTCGTATGAAGTCATTTTTATCGATGATGGAAGTTCAGACGAATCTTGGGAGGTGATCACTTCACTTGCTCAATCAGATTTGACGGTTAAAGGAATTCAATTTGTTCGAAACTTTGGAAAATCTCAAGCGCTTCACGCAGGATTTGAATTGGCTCAGGGCAATTATATCGTTACTTTAGACGCTGATCTTCAAGATTCCCCAGAAGAAATTCCCAATTTAATAAACACATTAATTGAACAAAAACTGGATTTAATTTCTGGATGGAAAAAGAAACGCTACGATTCCCTTCTATTTAAAAACCTCCCTTCAAAGCTTTTTAATTGGGCTGCACGTAGGGTCTCAGGAATCTATTTACATGACTTCAACTGTGGACTCAAAGCGTATCGTAAAGAAGTAATTAAAACCATTGACGTCCATGGAGAAATGCACCGCTATATCCCTGTATTGGCTGCCAACGAGGGCTTTAATAAAATTGGAGAGCAAGTCGTTCAACATCAAGCGAGACAATATGGCCATACTAAATTTGGGGCTGATCGTTTTTTTAAAGGGTTTTTGGATCTAATTACACTTTGGTTTATTAACCGTTTTGGAAAACAACCCATGCACTTTTTTGGACTTTGGGGCACACTAATGCTTCTTGTTGGATTTGGATTTACCTTATACCTGGGCATCGACAAGTTGTTTTTCAATATCCAAGCCAGATTAATCACAGAACGCCCAGAGTTTTATATTGCCCTAACGCTCATGCTTTTGGGGAGTCAATTTTTTATTGCAGGCTTTTTAGGAGAAATAATTCTTCGTAGCCAAAGATCAAACAACCGATATAACATTAAAACCCTAACCAAGACCAAATGACCTATCAAGAAAATGCAAAGTTATGGCTTAACCGGCCTTTTGACTCAGAGACCATAGTTCAAGTAAAAGAGCTTCAAAAAAATCCCGAAAAACTTGAAGATGCATTTTACACAAACTTAAGTTTTGGAACAGGAGGTATGAGAGGTGTTATGGGCATGGGTACCAATCGCATTAATAAATACACCCTTGGCAAGGCCTCTCAAGGGCTTTCACGATTTTTAGTGGAAGAATATCCAAGCGAGACTCCAAAAGTCGTCATTGCATATGATTCAAGACACCAAAGTAAAGAACTAGCCAAGATTGTAGCAGATATTTTTACGGCCAATAAAATCCATTGTTATCTATTTAGTGATTTACGTCCTACCCCAGAATTATCGTTTGCAGTTAGACATCTCAATGCCCATTGTGGCATTGTTCTTACGGCATCCCATAATCCGCCTGAATATAATGGATATAAGGTTTACGGAAAAGATGGAGGACAATTAGTTCCCCCACTAGACTCAAAAATTATACAAATTATAGAGGACACCTCATTTGATTCAATTCGTTTTGAGGGAGATTCAAATTTGTTACATTTTATAGATAAAGAAGTTGACGATGCCTATCACCAAACGGTGCTTGACGTTGCACAAATGCATCAATTATCAAAAAATGATTTTCAATTAGTTTTTACCCCTATCCACGGAACGTCAATAACAGCGCTTCCTCAAGTACTAAAAAAAGCGGGGTATAAAAATATTCATATTGTCCCTGAGCAAGAGAAACCAGACGGCTCTTTTCCAACAGTACCCTCTCCCAATCCTGAGACACCCGAAGCACTTCAGATGGCTTTAAATCTTGCTAAAGAAAAAAACGCTGACCTTGTCATTGGAACGGATCCCGATGCTGATCGATTAGGGATCCTTGTGAAAACTGCTGATGACAACTGGAAGTTTTTGAATGGGAATCAAATCATGATGGTGCTAACCGAATATTTATTGCAAAAAAAGGCGGCTGTAGGGTCACTCACAGCAAGCCATTTTATTGCAAGTACGATAGTCTCCACCCCTGCAATTGAAAAAATGGCGCAGCACTTCAATGTTCAATTTAAAAAATGTTTAACCGGTTTTAAATGGATTGCTAAATTGATACATGATTTTCCTGAGCTCAAATTCATTGGGGGTGGAGAAGAAAGTTTTGGCTATTTAGTTGGAGATACCGTTCGAGATAAAGATGCTATCTCAGCAAGTCTTTTAGCCTGTGAAATAGCGGTTGAGGCGCAAGCCAAGGGCTCTAATTTACATGAACTCTTACTTGCAAGTTACAAGAAATACGGAGCCTATAAAGAACGTTTGATCTCGATTACCAAACCTGGAAAATCAGGGGGAGAGGAAATTAAAAATTTAATGGATGGATTTAGGCAAAATAGTCCCAAATCAATCGCAGGATTTAAAGTAATTACTGTGGAAGATTATGAAACAGGAATCGCCAAAAACTTGTTGACACAGGAGGAAATAAAAATTGATTTACCTAAAGCCAATGTATTACTTTTTAAATTAGAAGAGGGAACACAAATCGCATTGCGTCCGAGTGGCACAGAGCCCAAAATAAAATATTACTTTAGCGTAAATCAAGAGTTCAATTCTGATCTGACGTGGGAACAACAAGAAATCGCCATGGAAAAACGATTAGATAATTTTGAAACTTCTTTTAAAGCTCTTTAATGTCAAGCTTTCGTAAAATATTACATTTTGGAAAACCTTACAAAGCATACGCCTTTTTAAATATTCTTTTTAACGCCTTTTACGCCCTTTTTAGTGCACTTTCTTTCATCTCTCTAATTCCGATGTTGAATGTGCTTTTTGAAACTACCGAAGAACAATTTACTCCAGCAAAATGGGAAGGTTTCTTGAGTTTACAGCAATACATTAAAGACAGCTTAAACTATTACATCTCTTCTAAATTAGATCAAGATATTGAAGGAACATTGGTCTTTGTTATCGGGTTAGTTTTGGGATTATTTTTCTTGAAAAATATCAGTAACTATTTGGCCTTATATTTCATTACTTATCTCAGAAACGGGATTCTTAAAGACCTACGGAACGCACTTTACAATAAAATCATCACCCTACCTATTTCGTTTTTTAATGAAAAAAGAAAGGGAGATTTAATGGCAAAAATGACCAGTGATGTCACAGAAGTTCAACAATCTTTTTTATCGATTTTAGAACTTTTAGTTCGCGAACCGCTGACTATACTTTTCTCTCTCGGGGCTATGTTACTCTTCAGTTTTAAACTTACCCTTTTTGTGCTTCTTTTTATACCCATTTCAGGCTTAATCATTTCAGGAATCGGTAAGCGCTTGAGAAGACAATCTGCAAGAATTCAAGAAGAACAAGGAGATTTTCTTTCCATTATTGATGAAACTGTTAATGGACAAAAAATCATTAAAACATTTTCTGCTGGTCACCACTTTAAAAAACGTTTTTTGAATGCTACACAACGCTTTTATCATTTCTCCAATCAACTTTTACATCGGTCAAGTCTAGCAGGACCCACCAGTGAATTTCTAGGCATTGCTGCTATTGGTGTTTTGCTTTGGTTTGGAGGAAAAATGGTGCTACTGGATGGGAGTATCTCGGGAACATCATTTATTGTTTATATGGGACTGGCCTATAATATTTTAACGCCAGCAAAATCAATAAGTAAAGCCAGTTATAGCATTCAAAAAGGAAATGCTGCTGCTGACCGAATCCTTGAAATTTTGAATGCAAAAGATGAGCTAGAAGATACTGCGGATGCTAAACCCCTTGAATCATTTAACAAGAGTATTCTTTTTGATAAAGTTTCTTTTAACTACGATGAAACCCCTGTTTTGAATGAGGTCTCCTTTGAAATCAAGAAAGGGCAAATGGTTGCCTTAGTAGGTCCCTCGGGAAGTGGAAAGACAACACTTACCTATTTATTAAATCGCTTTTATAATATAAAAAGTGGAGCCCTAAAAATAGATGGCATTTCAATTGAAAAAATACAAAAAAAGAGTCTATATCAACACATTGGAATGGTCACCCAAGAGTCTATCCTTTTTAACGACACTGTCTTTAACAACCTTAAACTAGGCAACCCCCAGGCAAGTAAAGAAGAGGTTCTGAACGCAGCCAAAGCAGCCAATGCGCATGATTTTATCATGGCACTGCCTGAAAATTACAACACAATTATTGGTGATTCAGGAAATAAATTATCTGGAGGACAAAAACAACGCCTGACCATAGCAAGGGCTTTGCTTAAAGATCCCGCTCTTTTAATCCTAGATGAAGCGACCTCTGCCCTCGATACAGAAGCAGAACAACAAGTACAGATTGCCCTAGAAAAACTAATGCAAGACCGAACCTCGCTAGTCATTGCGCATAGATTGTCTACAATTCAAAAAGCAGATGTGATTTTGGTTCTAGAAAAGGGAAAAATTATTGCCTCAGGAAATCATGCTGAATTACTATCCTCCAACAAACAATATAAAAATTGGGTGCAAATTCAAAGGATGGATTAAACTTTTCACAGTTAGTTTTGTCAATAGTATATAACCAAAAAGAGTGGAAACACAACAATCAATCTTTATCAGTTCTCTAAAAGAACCCGAAACCAAAGAAAAAGCATTTAAGCGTTTGGTTCAGGAATACAAAGAAAGGTTGTATTGGCATATCCGAAAACTAGTTTTAGATCATGATGATGCTAATGATGTAGTTCAAAACACCTTCATCAAAATACATTTAAATATTCACAAATTTAAAGGAGAAAGCTCCTTATATACCTGGATGTATCGAATCGCCACGAATGAATCCATTAATTTCATCAATAGTAAAAGCGCCAAAATGGGACTTCAAAATCAAGAATGGATTGAAGCAAAGGCCGAAGGGCTTAAAGCAGACAGCTACTTTGATGGAGATGAAGCTACATTAACACTACATAAACTTATAGCAAAATTACCTGAAAAACAACGTATCGTATTCAATATGAAATATTTTGATGGGATAACTTACGAATCTATGTCTGAAATCCTGAATACGAGTGTAGGTGCACTAAAAGCATCTTATCATCATGCGGTTACAAAAATTAAATCCAAATTAAATGACTGACTTTAACACCAAAAATCCATTTAAAATTCCTGAAAATTATTTCAAGGAACTGGAAGAAAATCTCATTGAAAACATACAACCCACTCAAAAGGTGCATGGATTTAATGTCCCTAAATATTATTTCAATAGTTTAGAGGAAACTATTCTAAGAAAGTCAAAAAAGTCAAGTCCGTTTTCTCGACGTAAATTAATAGTAAGTTTCACTACCCTTGCAGCAGCTCTTGCTTTACTATTCACGATTCCATCGTCTCAAAACTCAGAAACTCAGATTGAAGAACAGGCTTTTAATGATTATTTAGAAAGTTATTATCTTGAAGACATGAATGGATATGAAATTTTATCCATGTTAGAGGATAACGAAATTGATCCGTATTTCGATAATTCCACTAAAAACTATAAATAATGAAAAAATCAGTTGCTTTTATCGTCTTGTTGCTCATTACAATCAATCCAACAAATGATCTTTTTGCTCAAAAACTAAGTCCAAGATATAAAGATTTCAAAGAAATGAAATTGAATTATATATTAGACAATACTGAGATGAGTAAAGAGGAAGAAGAACATTTTCAATGCGTTTTTGGCAGTTATGAAGACAAATACCATTCTTCTGTTTGGATCAAAGAGCGTAAAATTAAAAAACAGATTCAAAATTCATTAGACACCATAAATACAGCAAGTGCCTCATCCTATATTAATGAATATTACAAACTTGAAAAATTAGGAATTACCCTACGCAATGATCGAAATCAAAAGCTTTTAGAAAAAATCAGAACAAAACAAGTACTCAGTATTTTACACCAAGAAAAGCTATTTGACAAAGAAATGTTTAAACGTATTCAAGAACGTAAGAATAAGAAGAAAAAGGAAGAAGAAAAGAAGCGATAAAAGAATATCTTTAGCCCAATGAAATTACATCGAAATTTAGCATTGGGAATCGTAGAAGGACTCCAAAATATTTTTACCCATAAAGTTCCTCTTCGAGTTGAACTCACCAGACTTTTAAAATTAAATCGCAAATGGGGTTCAAGAGACCGACGACTCCTTGGACAAATACTATTAGATTGTATTCGTTGGAAAACTACCTATGCTCATTTAGGGAATTTAGACCCCAAAACCAAACACTTTCATTGGAAACTATTAGGGGTTTGGCTTTTACTCAAAGAATATGAATATCCTCAGTGGGAGGAACTGAATGGGCTCGAAGAACTTCACACCACCCTGCCTTTAGATCCAAAAAAGGCAACTAGAATTATTCGACATTCCATTCCTGAATGGCTTGATCAAATTGGTATTGAAGCTTTTAATGAAGGTATTTGGGAAAAAGAACTGACCCAACAAAATAAAGAAGCTCCCCTTGTATTACGAACCAATACGTTAAAAACAACTCCTGAAAGACTTCAAAAAACACTGGCATCAAAATTCAATATTGCTTCAAACAGAATCGATGCTTACCCTGAGGCTTTAATGCTGAAAAATCACGTAAAACTAACCCATCTTGAGCCTTATCAAAAAGGTTTTTTTGAAATTCAAGATGCAAATTCACAGTTGGTTTCTCATTGGGCTGATCCAAAACCTGGCATGAAAGTAATCGATGCCTGTGCTGGAGCTGGAGGAAAAACACTCCATATGGCAGCCTTAATGAAAAACAAAGGCAGTATTATTGCACTAGACACTTATCCGAAAAAACTAGAGCAGTTGGTTAAGCGATCGCATCGGAATAGAATCAACATCATCCATACACATAATGCAAATGAAACAACGGTTTTTGAATCCAATCATAAAAAAGCCGATGTTGTTTTAATTGATGCTCCCTGCAGTGGCTTAGGTATTTTAAGAAGAAATCCAGCAGCTAAATGGCTGATGACACCCAAGAGAATAGAAGAGCTTCAAGAGTTACAACTACAAATTCTTCAAAAGAATGCTCCTTTAGTTAAAAAGGGTGGGCGCTTGATTTATGCAACTTGCTCTATCTTTCCATCCGAAAACAGCAATCAGATTCAATCCTTTTTGAGTACCAAAGTTGGTCAACGATTCAAACTTCTGAAAGAAAAGACCCTCCTTGCCTACGAAACTGGTTTTGACGGATTCTTTATCGCAGAAATGAGTGCTGTATAAACTGTGAATAAATAAGCTAAAAACGCTTTTAATTGATTCGCACTATCGTATTAAATAGATTATTTTTACGCTACAATTCAACGCTTATGATTCTGTTTTTTGGCGCACCCGAGACGACTATAATTGCGCTTCAGACCAACACCCCTATTGACGCTACTGCTATTGATAAATTATCTTGGTTATTTGATGCCCCATGGGTGAATCAACAACTTGTCCCAGGTTTTTTTATTGGACCTCGTGCCAACATGATTACCCCTTGGAGTACCAATGCCGTTGAGATAACGGAAAACATGGGAATTAGAGGAATTGTAAGGATAGAACAATACCATGCAGCACAAAAAGAAACCGCTTTTGATTCCATGCTATTTGAAAAGTATAAGAATTTAAGCCCTCTACTTTTTGATGTTAAAATTGCTCCAGAATCCATAAAAGAAATTCTGGACATTGGCGCTTACAACGATAAAGAGGGATTGTCACTCAATGCTGAAGAAGTAGAGTATTTAGAATCCCTATCAAAATCTCTCAACAGACCCCTAACTGATTCTGAAGTCTTTGGATTTTCCCAAGTAAACTCAGAACATTGTCGCCATAAAATATTCAATGGAACTTTCATTATTGATGGAAAAGAAAAAGAGGATAGTTTATTTAAATTAATCAAAAAAACTTCAAAAATACATCCCAACACCATCGTATCTGCTTATAAAGATAATGTTGCTTTTATTGAAGGGGATACCCTAGAACAATTTGCTCCAAGTCAACCTGATGTTCCAAGTAGTTATCAAGCTAAAGAGGTAAACAGTATTATTTCTCTCAAAGCAGAAACACACAATTTTCCCACCACAGTAGAACCCTTTAACGGAGCAGCCACTGGATCTGGAGGAGAAATTCGAGATCGATTAGCAGGAGGAAAAGGATCGATACCTCTTGCTGGAACGGCTGTATATATGACTCCTTACTCCCGTGTCTCTCAAGACAGGTCCTGGGAAAAAACATTTCCAGCACGCCCATGGCGATACCAAACCCCTTTAGATATTTTAATTAAAGCATCTAATGGAGCTTCTGATTTTGGAAATAAATTTGGTCAACCCTTAATTGCGGGATCACTCTTGACTTTTGAACATCAAGAAAAACAGCAACAATGGGGATATGACAAGGTTATTATGTTGGCCGGTGGCGTAGGTATGGGTATTGCGGATCAAGCACTAAAAGACAAACCCTCTGAGGGAGATTTGATCGTTATTTTAGGAGGTGACAATTATCGTATCGGTATGGGAGGAGCTGCTGTTTCTTCTGTCAATACTGGCGCTTTTGACAATGCAATTGAATTAAATGCAGTACAACGTTCCAACCCAGAAATGCAGAAACGTGTGGCCAATACGATCCGCGCATTAGTAGAAACGGGAAATAATCCCATCGTCTCTATACATGATCACGGTGCGGGTGGGCATTTAAATTGTTTGTCCGAATTAGTAGAAGAAACGGGAGGAACGATATACATCAATCAACTTCCGTTGGGTGACCCCACACTATCGGCTAAAGAAATTATTGGAAATGAATCTCAAGAACGAATGGGACTCATTATTAACCCAAAAGATCAGGCTTTATTGGAACGGATTGCGTCTCGAGAACGTGCACCCATCTATGTCGTTGGGAAAGTTACAGAAGATCATTTATTCATCTTTATTGATGAGAACAATAAAACTAAACCCATTGATTTACACTTGGATGCATTGTTTGGGAGTGCCCCAAAAACAATCTTGAATGATACCCATCAAAAAGTAAACTTTGATGCTGTTAGTTACAACTCAACTAAACTTAACGACTATTTGGAAAAAGTGCTTCAACTTGAATCTGTAGCGTGTAAAGATTGGCTTACTAACAAAGTAGATCGCTGTGTTAGTGGACGGGTAGCTCAACAACAAACCGTGGGAGAACTTCAAATACCGCTAAGTAATTGTGGCGTAGTTGCCTTAGATTATAAAGGAAAAAAAGGGATTGCTACTTCCATAGGTCATGCACCGATAGCCGCATTGATTGATCCTGCTAAAGGAAGTGTTTTGGCTATTGGGGAAAGCTTAACCAATATTATTTGGGCTCCTCTATCTGAAGGATTAAAATCGGTTAGTTTATCTGCTAACTGGATGTGGGCCTGTAATAATGAGGGAGAAGATGCCCGACTTTATGATGCGGTCGAATCCTGTTCTGACTTTGCAATTGCTTTGGGTATTAATATTCCAACAGGAAAAGATTCCCTTTCAATGAAACAAGAATACGATAACGGTAAAGTCACTGCACCCGGAACTGTAATCATTTCTGCAGGCGCTCCTTGTTCTGACATTACAAAAATAATTACTCCAGATCTCAAGGAAAATGGAGGTGACTTATTTTATCTAGATTTATCAAAATCCGAATTATCGCTGGGAGGTTCTGCCCTAGGTCAAGTTGTAAATAAAATTGGAAATGCAACCTCAACCATTGCAGATGCTGGATATTTTAAAAAAGTGTTCAACTCTATCCAAAAACTCATTAATGAAAATCATATCAGTGCGGGTCACGATATTTCCTCGGGAGGATTAATTACTACTTTGCTGGAAATGTGTTTTCCAACCCAATGGGCAGGAATGGATTTAGATCTATCAAAACTTGATGCTAAAGATATAATCACCCTTTTATTCAGTGAAAATTCTGGAATTATAGTGCAATCCCACCAAGATTTAACAACTATTCTATCACCAGAGGGAATACGGTGTGTCAAAATAGGCGCAACAACAACAAATCAAACGATCACATTAAACTATCTAGAAGAGCAGCATTCGTTTGATGTGAGTAAATTAAGAGACATTTGGTATTCTACGTCTGCAGCTTTAGATAGTAATCAAACATTCAATGGTTTATCACAAGAGCGTTTTAAAAACTTTAAAAATCAAGCTTTAGCCTATCGATTTCCTGAGTCTTTCAAAGGAATTCCTATGAATACTACTCCAAACAAGAAAATAAAAGCAGCTGTCATCAGAGAACAAGGAAGTAACTCTGAAAGAGAAATGGCCTATGCACTTCACCTTGCTGGTTTTGAGGTGATTGATGTTCATATGACGGATCTAATCAGTGGAAGAGAAACTCTTGAAGACATCCAATTCATCGCTGCTGTTGGAGGGTTTTCAAATTCTGATGTATTAGGCTCTGCCAAAGGATGGGCAGGATCGTTTTTATACAACGAAAAAGCAAAGAAAAGTTTAGATCGCTTTTTTGAAAGAAAAGACACGCTATCGATCGGGGTTTGTAACGGATGTCAACTTTTTGTTAGTCTGGGCTTATTGACACCTGAACACGAAGAGAAACCTAAAATGCTTCACAATGCCTCTAGGAAATTTGAGTGTCATTTTACAGCAGTAGATATTCAGGAATCCACATCCATAATGCTGAAAGGTCTTGAAGGGAGTCGCCTTGGAATATGGGCTGCTCACGGGGAGGGTAAATTCCATTTACCAAAAGAAGAAAAGGCATATCAAATTCCTGCAACCTATCATTTTGAGGGATATCCGGCCAATCCAAACGGTTCGGATTACAATGCAGCCATGTTGTGTTCACAAGACGGCAGGCATTTAGTCATGATGCCTCACCTAGAACGTTCCACATTCCCTTGGAACTGGGGATACTATCCCGAACAAAGAAACGACAAAACAAGTCCCTGGCTTATGGCCTTTGAAAACGCTTTTCAATGGCTTTACAATCAATAAAATAATGTGATTACTTCAAAATATTTCTTAATTTGCAAGTAAAACTACATTATGATACCGACTAGACTGTTTGATTTTATTGATCATCAAAATGAACACGCTCCCCTTGAAAAAGCATTTACCACCAAATACAATGGGGTTTGGGAGTCCTTAAATACACAGCAATTTTGTGATCAAGCACATCAGATAAGTCGAGCGTTGCTCAACTTAGGAATAGAATCACAAGATAAGATTGCGATGATCTCTTCGACAAACCGAACAGAGTGGAACTTAATTGATGTCGGGCTGCTTGCTATAGGTGCTGTTAATGTTCCGATCTATCCTACCATTTCTTCTGAAGATTATGAATATATTTTAAATCACTCAGAAAGTCAATATTGTTTTGTGTCGGATCAAGAAGTTTATGATAAAATAGTCACCATAAAAGACAAGGTCAAGTCACTAAAGAAGATCTACAGTTTTGACACCATTAAAGGATGTCCCAATTGGAAAGAACTATTAGAAATGGGCGCAGCATCCGATCAAGATGCAGCAGTTAAAAAAAGAAAAGCCGCTGTTTTACCAACTGATTTAGCGACCATAATTTATACTTCAGGGACAACAGGCACACCCAAAGGAGTCATGTTAAGTCACAATAATGTAGTTTCAAACGTATTAGCGAGTTCCAAGCGTCTCCCACTTAACATTGGCGAAGCATCCGCCTTAAGTTTTCTTCCCATTTGCCATATTTTTGAACGCGTCATTCTTTACATCTATATGTACAACAGTGTTTCGGTATATTTTGCCGAATCACTAGATAAGATTGCCGACAATTTGCGTGAAATCAAACCCAATGTCATGACAGCTGTTCCGAGGTTATTGGAAAAAGTATATGATAAAATATACGCAAGAGGAGCAGAACTCACTGGAATCAAACAAAAATTATTTTATTGGGCCGTAAACATTGGTTTACAATACGAACCCTACGGTAAAAATGGAGCTTGGTATGAATTCAAGCTCAAAATTGCTAAAAAGTTAATTCTTTCCAAATGGCAAGAAGCCTTAGGTGGGAATTTAGAACTTATTGCTTCGGGAAGTGCAGCATTACAACCTAGACTTGCACGAATCTTCACAGCAGCTGGAATGACTCTGGTGGAAGGCTATGGTTTAACTGAAACTTCGCCTGTGATATCGGTTAATGATATGCGAAATAATTATTTCAAAATTGGGAGCGTAGGACAAATTATAGACGGTGTCACTGTTAACATTGCTGAAGATGGCGAAATACTATGCAAAGGGCCTAATGTGATGATGGGATATTATAAAGAACCTCAAAAAACAGCTGAAGTGATGACAGGGGACTTTTTCCACACCGGAGATATTGGTGAGATTGATGCCCACGGATTTTTAAAAATCACGGACCGCAAAAAGGAAATGTTCAAAACTTCAGGAGGAAAATATATTGCCCCACAAGTGATCGAAAATCAAATGAAGCAATCCTTATTCATTGAACAAATTATGGTGGTGGGTGAAAATAGAAAAATGCCTACGGCTCTGATTCAGCCCAATATTGAATATATCACACAATGGTTGAAATCTAAAGGCATCCAAACAAATTCAATTGATGAAGCTTGTAAAGAAAGTGATCTTATAACTGCTATTCAAGAAGATATCAATAGTCACAATACTAATTTTGGTACTTGGGAGCAAATTAAAAAATTTGAGCTGATTCCGGAAGAATGGTCAATTGATGCAGGGCATCTGACACCCACCATGAAATTGAAACGAAAAGTGGTCAAAGAAAAATACAACGATATTATCGAAAAAATGTACGCTTAACTGTATTTTAAAATCCTTATTCTTTTAAGTGTCTCGAATTCGGGACACTTTTTTTTTAAAAATAAAATTAATTTACTATGCACGCATAGTAAATTTTACTATATTTGAATTCTATGAAACATGAAACTTTTGAAAGTGCACTGCGTTCAACCTGGCAATTGGTTAGTAAAATGTATAATAAAGAAGCCCTTAAGTTTGACTCAACCATGGCAACGGGATTTGCCTTATTAAGTATTGATGCAGAGGGCACTCCCTCTACCAATTTGGGACCAAAGATGGGAATGGAGTCCACTAGCTTGTCAAGATTACTAAAAGTGATGGAAAAAAGAGAACTGATAAAAAGAATAAAAAATCCAAATGATGGTCGTGGGGTATTAATTCACCTAACTCCTTTTGGAAAAAGACATCGAGAAAATTCGAAAGCAGTCGTCCTGGATTTTAATGAAAAAATAGACAAACAACTCTCTAGACAACAGGTTCAGTCTTTTTTTCAGGTCATCGAATGCATTAGAGAAACAACATCAAATTTTGAACATTTTAGTAAAACAGTTACCCAAGCATAAAAAAAATAAACATGGAATTAAAAAAAGACAATTGGATTAAAGGAGGAAGTTTTATCATTGAAGACCAAACTCCAGAGGACGTTTTTACTCCAGAAGATTTTACTGAGGAACAACTGATGATGAAGGAAGCGGTTCAAGAATTTATTGACCGTGAAGTATGGCCAAATAAAGATCGCTTTGAAAAAAAGGATTATGCTTTGACCAAAGAATTAATGGAAAAAATTGGTGCACTAGGCTTTTTAGGCGTTTCGGTTCCTGAAGCCTATGGTGGATTGGGAATGGATTTTGTCTCTACCATGTTAGTTTGTGATTATATCTCAGGTGCCACTGGATCTTTATCCACTGCTTTTGGAGCGCACACAGGAATAGGCACATTACCAATAACGCTTTATGGAACTGAAGAACAAAAACAAAAATATGTTACGAAATTGGCTACAGGGGAATGGTTTGGTTCCTACTGTCTAACTGAACCTGGGGCAGGATCTGATGCCAATTCAGGTAAAACTAAAGCCGTTTTATCTCCTGACGGAAGTCATTACTTAATTTCAGGTCAAAAAATGTGGATTTCGAATGCTGGATTTGCCAGTGTTTTTATCGTCTTTGCTCGCATAGAGGATGACAAAAATATTACCGGTTTTATCATTCCAAATGATGAATCCAACGGCATTACTTTAGGAGACGAAGAAAATAAACTTGGAATTCACTCTTCCTCCACCCGTCAAGTATTTTTCAGCGAAACCAAAGTACCTGTAGAAAATATGCTAGCAGGTCGTGGTGAAGGATTTAAAATTGCAATGAATGCTTTAAACGTCGGGCGTATCAAATTAGGAGTTGCTTGTTTAGATGCACAACGAAGAATTACCACTGCTGCCGTTCAGTATGCAAATGAACGAATTCAATTTAAAACACCCATTGCTCAATTTGGCGCCATTAAAGAAAAACTAGCTCACATGGCAACCTCATGTTATGCTGGAGAATCAGCCAGCTATCGTGCAGCATATGATGTAGAAAAAAGAATCCAATCCTTTGTAGCAGAAGGATTTTCGCATCAAGAAGCTGAACTGAAAGGAGTGGAAGATTTTGCTATCGAATGTTCCCT